>ENA-UOOI01001631-UOOI01001631.1-fermentation-metagenome-genome-assembly--contig:-NODE-1631-length-22447-cov-15.577796_pt1 | contig 22447 bp, 18 predicted proteins | sample MGYA00245779_ERZ724027 | MGnify/ENA primary metagenome ERZ724027 (study PRJEB28704, sample SAMN03018318) | fermentation metagenome | biome: anthropogenic terrestrial biome; feature: soil...
GCCGCCGAAGCCGATGTCGTAGGACCAGCCGTCGCCGCCGAAGATCCAGATGGATTTCTTGGCGAGGTAATCCTTGTCCGCAAGCGCCTTCTTCGCCAGGTCCGCGACCTCGCCGGTGCCCTTTGCGGCGGTTTCCAGCTCCGCGATCAGCTGATCGGTCGGCTCGCGGTTGGCCACGCTGCTGCCCGCCGTGTCGAGGTATTCCCTGCAGGCGGCCTTCAGCGGATCGGAGGCGCCGCCCGCCTCGATCGCCTTCACATAGTCGATCAGCCTGCCGCGGATCGCGTCGTTGGCCAGCGCCATGCCGTAGCCGAACTCCGCGTTGTCCTCAAACAGCGAGTTGTTCCACGCCGGGCCGAAGCCCTTCGCGTTGCGGGTGTAGGGCGTCGCCGGCGCGGAGCCGCCCCAGATGGAGGAGCAGCCCGTCGCGTTGGCGATATACATCCGGTCGCCGAACAGCTGGGTGACCAGCTTGGCGTAAGGGGTCTCGCCGCAGCCCGCGCACGCGCCGGAGAATTCCAGCAGCGGCTTGCGGAACTGGCTGCCCTTTACGCTCGTCGGGCGGAACTTCGCGGCCACTTCCGGCTTGGCCGGGATCTTCTGGCCGTAATCGAAGCCCTCCTGGCTGGCGAGCTGGGTCTCCATCGGCTTCATCGTCAGCGCTTTGTTGCCGCGCATGCCCGGGCAGACCGTCGCGCACGAGCCGCAGCCCGTGCAGTCCAGCGCCGAGATGGTGACGGCGAACTTCAGGCCCGGCATCAGCGTCATGTCCTTCATCTTCATGCTCTTCGGCGCCTTCGCGGCCTCCTCGGCATTCATCGCGACGGGGCGGATCACCGCGTGCGGGCAGACGTACGAGCACGTGTTGCACTGGATGCAGTTGGCGGGGTTCCACTCCGGCACGTCGATCGCGATGCCGCGCTTCTCATATGCGGCGGAGCCGGAGGGCACGGTGCCGTCCGCCATCTTCAGCACGGCGGAAACCGGCAGCTGGTCGCCGCGGTGGCGGTTGGCCGGGATCATCACGTTGTTGACGTATTCGGTCAGCGCCGGGTCGCCGCACTCGACCTTCTTTTCCTCGGTGCGGTCGGCGGCGTTTTTCCAGGATTCCGGCACATGGACCTTGACGAACTCGTTCGCGCCGCGGTCGATGGCCTCGTGGTTCATCCTGACGATCTTCTCGCCCTTGCGGCTGTAGGACTTGGTCGCGGCGTCCTTCATATACTGGATGGCCTGTTCCTTCGGGATGATGTCGGCGATGGTGAAGAACGCGGACTGCAGGATGGTGTTGATGCGGCCACCCAGGCCGATCTCCTTGCCGAGCTTCACGCCGTTGATGGTGTAGAAGTTGATGCGGTTGTCCGCGATATATTTCTTCATCTTCGCGGGCAGATGCTCGTCCAGTTCCTTCTCGTCCCACTCGCAGTTCAGCAGGAAGTTCCCGCCGGGCTTGAGGTCCTCGACCATGTCGTACACGTTGACATAGGAGGGCTTGTGGCAGGCGACGAAATCGGCCTTCGTGACGTAATAGGTGGATTTGATCGGCTTCTTGCCGAAGCGCAGATGCGAGATGGTCAGCCCGCCGGATTTTTTGGAATCGTAGGCGAAATAGCCCTGCGCGTACATGTCGGTGTGGTCGCCGATGATCTTGATGGAGTTCTTGTTCGCGCCGACGGTGCCGTCCGCGCCCAGGCCCCAGAACTTGCAGGAGTGGGTGCCGGGGGCGGTGGTGTCCGGGTTCTCCGTGACCGGCAGGGACAGGTGCGTCACGTCGTCCTCGATGCCGATGGTGAAGCGTTTCTTCGGGGAGGCGGATTCCATGTTGCGGTAGACGGCGACGATCTGGCCCGGGTTGGTGTCCTTCGAGCCGAGGCCGTAGCGGCCGGTGTAGACCGGCACGGAGCCGAACTCGGTGTCCTTCAGGGCGGCGACCACGTCGAGGTAGAGCGGCTCGCCGATGGAGCCGCGCTCCTTCGTGCGGTCGAGCACGCTGATCTTCCGCACGGTCTGCGGCAGCACGGCGGTCAGGTACTTCGGCACGAACGGGCGGTAGAGGTGGACCTTCACCAGGCCGACCCTGCCGCCCTTCGCGTTCAGGTAATCGACGACCTCTTCGGCGCATTCGCACACCGAGCCCATCGCGACGATGACCTCCGTCGCGTCCGGCGCGCCGTAGTAGTTGAACGGCTTGTAGTCCGAGCCGATCTTCGCGTTGACCCGGTTCATATAATCCACGACAATCTCGGGGAACGCGTCGTAGTGGCTGTTGCTCGCCTCGTTGACCTGGAAGAACAGGTCGTCGTTCTCCGAGGTGCCCTTCGTCACGGGGTGTTCCGGGTTCATCGACTGGCGGCGGAAGCGGGCGACGGCGTCCCAGTCCAGCATGTCCGCAAGGTCCTTGTCGTCCCAGATATGGATCTTCTGGATCTCGTGGGAGGTGCGGAAGCCGTCGAAGAAATGCATGACCGGCATTCGGCCTTTGATGGCGGAAAGGTGCGCCACGGCGCCGAGGTCCATACATTCCTGCGGGCTGTTGGAGCACAGCATCGCGAAGCCGGTCTGGCGGCAGGCGTAGATGTCGGAATGGTCGCCGAAGATGCACAGCGCCTGCGTCGAGAGCGAGCGCGCCGAAACGTGCATCACGGCGGGCAGGAACTCGCCCGCCATCTTGTACATGTTCGGGATCATCAGCAGCAGACCCTGCGAGGCCGTGTAGGTGGTGGTCAGCGCGCCCGCGGCAAGGGAACCGTGCACCGCGCCCGCGGCGCCGCCCTCCGACTCCATCTCGGTGATCCGGACGGGCCTGCCGAACAGGTTTTTCCTCCGCATGGCGGACATTTTGTCCGTCTCGTCCGCCATGACGGACGACGGCGTGATGGGATAGATGGCAGCGACATCGGTGAACGCGTACGAGACGTACGCGGTGGCGTTGTTGCCGTCCATGGTCTTCATTTTTCTTGAATCCATATCGTCGCTTTCCTCCTTAGGGAATGATTCTGCTTGATTGCGCAGCGGCAATACTGCACTTGCCTCAATTTTAACATTATTTCGGTGCCGTGTAAAGGCAAATCTGTCGCGCGGGGCGCGCGGCCGGGGGCGGGGAAGCTCCCGGTTTCCCCGCGGCGGGGGCGGGCACTTGCAAATGCCCGGCAAAACGGGTATGATAGGGGGGATTTGAAAAAATTCTGGGAAAAACGGACGGGTGATTTTTTGTATCGGGCATGTATTTTTGATCTGGACGGGACCCTGGCGAACACGTTGGATTCCATCGCTTATTTTTCCAACGCCGCCCTGCAAAAATGCGGTTACGGCACGATCCCGGCCGAAACGTACCGCACCATCGTGGGGGACGGGGCCGACATGCAGGTCCGCCGGATGCTCGACCGCGTCGCGGGGAAGGGCGCCTATTCCGAGGAGGAGTTTCGGAAGGTGCGGGAAATCTACGGCGCGCTGTACGGCGCCGAACCGACCCGCCTTTTGCGGCAGTACGCCGGGATGCCGGAGACCGTCCGCGGGCTGCGGCGGAACGGCGTGAAGACGGCCGTGCTCTCCAACAAGCCGGACGCCTGGACGAAGGCCATCGTCGGCTTTTTGTTCCCGCAAGGCAGCTTCGACCTCTGCTGGGGCCAGCGGCCGGGGCTGCCGCGCAAGCCCTCCCCCGAGGGCGCGCTGCGCATCGCGCGGGAGCTCGGCGTCGCCCCGCGGGACTGCCTGTACATCGGCGACACCAACACCGACATGAAGACGGGCGCCGCCGCCGGCATGGACACCGCCGGCGCCCTGTGGGGATTCCGCGACCGGAAAGAGCTGGAGGAGAACCGCGCCGTTTACGTCCTGAAGGAACCGGAAGAGATCGTCCGCCTGGCGGTTGCCGGCGGGAGGTAGGCCCATGGGCTGGTTTTTCCGCTTTCTGCACGCCGATCACCGGCTGGGGATGCGCGTGATCAAAACGGGCATCGCGGTGACGCTCTGCATCGTGCTCTCCGACCTTCTCAAGCTGAACGAGCCGTTCATCGCGGCCGTCGCGACCGTGATGTCGATGGGCCGGTCCATCGACATCTCCGTCCGCTCCGGGCGGAACAAGATGGCCGGCGTCGCGATCGGGGCCGCCCTCGGCGGGGCGCTGGCGCTGCTTTCCCCCGCGAACGCGGGTCTGTGCGGCCTGGGCGTGCTGGTTTCGCTGTACCTGTGCCACCTGTTCCGGCTGGACGGCGCCCAGGCGCTGTGCAGCTTCACCTTCGCGGCGGTGATGTTCGGCGCCGCGCCGGGGAGCGAGTGGAGCTACGCCGCCGTCTGCGCCGTGGACGCCCTGCTGGGCATCGGCGTCGCCGTGGTGGTCAACCTGGCCGTTCTGCCGCCGAATTATGCGGAAACGATCAAGCGCCTGTTCGCCGTGCTGCGCGAGCGCGTGTCGGCCGCGGAGGAGGACGCCGCCGCCCGGCGGCCGATCGACGTCAAGGCCGTCGAATCCGCGATCGACCGCATCACCCGGAACGTCCGCCTCTATGTTTCGGAATTCCGGCTTTTCCGCGGCGACGACGACGAGATCTTCAAGATCTCCTGCCGGATCTCCGTTTACCGCCTGATCCTCGACGAGCTGAGAGCCGTCGAGGTCATGGAGCTGACGGAGGACCGGAAGCCCGACGGCGAGATCGAGACGGTCTATTCCTACCATATGAAGCGGATCCGCGAGCTGGAGCGGAGCCTCCGGGAAGGCGGGGGGAAGCCGGAGCCGGAGGACGGGGAGAAACGGGAAAAGGCCTGAGCCGCGAAAAGCGGCCCGGGCCTTTTGGCATCGGAGGGAAGGCGGTTATTCCGCGAAGACGCCGAACGACTGGGCCCCCATCGAAAGGAAGCCGTTTTCGAGCGAGCAGCGACCGATGCCGAACACCGGGTTCCCGCCGCGCCCGAGCGGGATCCGCTCCGCACGGGCGGCGGGATTGACCGCGAGCAGGAACTTGCCGCGCCGGTACACGAACGGGTAGCGGCCGGCCTCGGCGTAGACCGCCTCGAAATTCGGCTTTGCCTGCAGGTCGGGCTCGGCGTGGCGCAGGGCCAGCACCCGGCGCACGGTGTTCAGCAGGGAAGCGGGGTCCTTCTCCTGGCGCTCCACGGTGGGGGCGCAGTCGCGCCCGTCCACCGGCAGATAGAGCTTTTCCGGCTCCGCGGAGGAGAAGCCCAGGTTCTTCCCGCCGTTCCACTGCATGGGGGTGCGCGTCCCGGTGCGGTTGTAGCCGCCCTCCACGCTGGTCAGGTCGAAGTACTGCATGCCGATCTCGTCGCCGTAATAGACGAACGGCACGCCCGGCATCGTCAGCAGGAACGCGTAGGCCAGCCGGCACTCCGATTCGTCGAAGCCCTTCGTCATGCGCGGCGTGTCGTGGTTGCAGGTGATGAAGCTGATGTATCCGTCGTCCTTCGAGGCGTTGTACTTCGGCAGGTAATCGTCCAGGAATTCCGTGATGTCGCCCCGCCCCTGCTTGCTGAAAAAGCTGAGCTGGGCGCCGTCCGCCCGCGTCTTGCGGAACAGCGAATGGCAGCCGTTGCCCGGCGCGTTCAGGTAGAAATCCATATGGAATTTCGCCTGCGCGATGGCCTTCGCGGGGTCGGACCACTCGGAGACCATGGCGGCCTGCGGGTATTCGCGGTCCAGCATGGCGCGCACGTTCCGCCAGAGCTCGGCCGTGGCGGCCTGGCCGTCGTCGTTTTTCACGAGCGAGCCGGCCATGTCCACGCGGAAGCCGTCGCAGCCTGCGTCCAGCCAGAAGCGCATCACGTCCTTCATCGCCTCGCGCGTCGCGACGCAGTCCGGGTGGGTGTAGTGCAGCTGCCACGGCGCGGTGATCTTATTGAAGCCGTAGTTCAGCGCCGGCTGCGAGGAGAAGAAGTTCAGCAGGTAGCAGCCGTCCCGCTCGCTCATGCCGGAGACGAAGCCGTAGCCGTCCGGCCGGTTCCAGACCGAATCCGTCCAGATATAGCGGTTGCTGTACCCGTTCCTTTCCGCTTTTTGGCTCGCGAGGAACCACGGATGCCGGTCCGAAGTGTGCCCGGGGACGAGGTCGAGCAGGATGTGCATCCCGCGCCGGTGCGCCTCCGAAAAGCAGCGTTTGAGGTCGTCGTTCGTGCCGTAGCGCGGGGCGACCTTTTTGTAGTCCCGCACGTCGTAGCCCGCGTCCAGAAAGGGCGAGTCGAAGCACGGGTTGATCCACACGGCGTTGCAGCCGAGGGACTTGATGTAGTCCAGCTTCCCGGTGATGCCGTCGATGTCCCCGATCCCGTCGCCGTTCGTGTCGCAGAAGCTCTGCGGGTAGATTTCGTAGAAGACCGCGTCGTTCAGCCAGTCGGGCATGTGGAATTCCTCCAGTCGATCGCATGATTTTGCCGCCCGCCGAGCGGCGGCATGTCCCTATTATAATCCCGATCCGGAGGGGCGGCCATCCCTTTCGGCCGATCTTTTCAACTTTTTTGGGCGCGCCGGCTTTGGGCGGCGAAAAAGCCGGGGCCCCCGCAGGGACCCCGGCTTCGCGGGAAAAGTTTCGTCCCGGCTCAGAACGTGACGTCCTGGCCGTAATAGGCGCAGGTCAGCACCCTGAGCATGGCGGCCGCGTCGGTCGGGCGCGGGTTCGAGGCCGTGCACGGGTCCTTCACGGCGTTTTCCGCGATGGACTGCGCGTGGGCCTTGAAATCCTCTTCGCTCACGCCGTTCTCGCGGTAGGTGGGGGCGATGTTCAGCTGGACGTTCAGCGCGCGCACGGCGGCGACCAGCGAATCGGTCCGCTGCTTGTCGGTGCCGCCGGGCAGGCCGACCAGCCCGGCGATGCGCGCGTAACGCTCCATGCAGACGCGCGAGTTGTACTGGATCACGAACGGCAGCAGGATGGCGTTGCAGCAGCCGTGGGGGATGTGAAACACCGCGCCGGTCTTGTGGGCGATGCTGTGGGAGATGCCCAGCAGCGCGTTGGAGAACGCCATGCCGGCCAGGCACTGCGCGACGTGCATCCTGCCGCGGGCCTGCGCGTCGCCGTGGTAGGAATCGACCAGGCTGTCGAAGATGTCGGAGATCGCCTGCAGGGCGAGCGGGTCGGAAAAGTCGGAGCGGTTCGACGCCACATAGGCCTCGATCGCGTGGGTCAGGGCGTCCATCCCGGTGTGGGCGGTCAGCTTTTGCGGCATGGTGGCCGCGATGTCGGAATCCAGCACCGCGACGTCCGGCGTGATCTCAAAATCGGCCAGAGGATACTTGATGCCGGTGGAGTAATCCGTGATCACGGAGAACGCCGTGACCTCGGACGCCGTGCCGCTCGTGGAGGGGATGCCGACGAAGATCGCCTTTTTGCGCAGCTTCGGCATGGTGAAGGGATCCTTGATGTCGTCGAACGTCTTCTCCGGGTATTCGTAGAACACCCACATCGCCTTGGCCGCGTCCATCGGGGAGCCGCCGCCGATCGCGACGATCACGTCCGGGCCGAACTCCCGCATGGCCTTCGCGCCGTCGTAGACCCGCTCGATGGAGGGGTCCGGCTCCACGCCCTCGTAGATTTTCGTCTCGAGTCCGGCGTCCTGAAGGACGCCGTCCAGTTTCTGCAGGAACCCGGTCCTGCGCATCGAGTGCCCCCCGGTCACGATAAAGGCTTTTTTGTGTCCCTTCAGATTCTTCAGTTCCCCGATGGCCCCCGGACCGAAATAGATGTCCCTCGGCAGTGTAAAGCGCGCCATGTCGGCCAACCCCCTTATAAAATTTTGTTTGTTAATAATTAAACAAACTTTTCATTACAATTTTATCACGCCTGTCCCCGCTTTTCAAGCGGCTTTTGTCGACGAAAGGGATTTTTGGGGTCAAGTCGGGCCGCGCCGCGGCAGGGAATGGACGGCGGGGCTTTCCAGCACCTTGCCGTCCGCGTCGAAGCGCGAGCCGTGGCAGGGGCAGTCCCAGGTCTTTTCCTCGGGATTCCAGCGCAGGGGGCAATGCATGTGAGGGCAGACGGGGCTCACCGCGTGCAGGCCGCCCTCCTCGTCCCGCAGGGCGCCGATCTTCTCGCCGCCGTAATCGACCACGCCGCCCTCGCCGGGAGCCAGCTGCGAGAGCTCCCGCCTGGGGACGGAAAAATAGCCTTTGAGAAAGTTGGCGGCCGTGTCGCCCGCCTGGCGGAACAGTTCCGGCGCCTGCAGCGTGAAATCGGAGCGCAGCGGCGAAAGCACGGAGGTTTCCTCCCCGCCGGAGGCGATCTGCCGGGCGACCGTGCGTGCCGCGGCCATGGCGCCCGTCATGCCCCATTTGTTGAAGCCGCAGGCCAGGTAGATGTCGCCGTCCATCTGACGGTACCGGCCCGCGTAGGGGATGCCGTCGGCCGTCATGCAGTCCTGCGCGGACCAGCGGGATTCCACCGCGCAGCCGGGGTAAAGCCGGCGGGCGGTTTCCTCCAGCTCCCCATAGTGGGAGACACCGGCCTCGTGCCCCGTCTTGTGCCCGCAGCCGCCCAGCAGGAGCAGCGGGGCGCCGTCCTCCGCCGTCTGGCTGCGGAACGAGTATCCGTCCTCCGCGCAGCCGAGGTAGACGTCCCGCAGGGGCGGCGGCCCCTTCAGCGCCAGGACGTAGGAGCGGCTCTGGACGATCCGCGCGAAATACAGCCCCCGCAGGTTCACGAACGGATAGTGCGTGCAGAGGATCGTGTGTTTCGCGTAGACCCGCCCGCCGCGCGTGACGGTCACGCCGTCCTCCAGCGCGAGGGCGCGGCTGTTCTCATAGATGCGGACCCCTTCCCGCTGAAGAAGCTCCGTCAGCCCGCGGGCGAATTTGAGCGGGTGGAAGCGCGCCTGGCCCGAGAACCGCAGCGCCGCCGCGACGGGGAAGGGGAGGTCGCAGCGCTCCGCCATCTCCGCGGGGAGCGAGAGCCGCTTTGCGGCCTCGGCCTCGTCCCGCAGCTTCCGCGCGTCCTCGTCGTTCGTCGCGTAGAGGAACGCGTCGCACGGGGTGAAGTCGCAGCCGATCTTTTCGGCCTCGACGATCTGCCGGTACCGTTCGACCGCCCCTTGCGCGGCGTCCGCATAGTCCTTCGCCGCGCGGGAGCCGAGCGTGTCGGTCAGCCTGCGGTAGATCAGCCGGTGCTGAGAGGTGATCTTGCCCGTCGTGCGCGCCGTCGTTCCAGAGCAGAGCCGGCGCGCCTCCAGCACGGCGATGTTTTTCACGCCGGCGCGCAGCAGCTCATAGGCGCACAGCAGCCCGCACAGCCCGCCGCCCAGCACGGCGGCGTCCGCCGCGCAGTCGCCGGAAAGCTGCGGGAATTCCGGCAGCCGGACCTCCTGCCAGAGCGGGGAAAATTCGTTTTCCGCCGCAACCGCCCCCTTTCCCGCTTATTGTTGCCGGAGGAAGGGCGTTTCATGCGGAAGACCCGGCCTTTCGGGCAGCGGAAGGGCCGGCCGCGGAAGATTCCGCGGCCGGCCCGGTGCAGGTCAGACCCGATCAGGCTTTTTGTCTTTTTCCGCCGCGTCCGCGGCGTCCTGTTCCATCTGCTGGATATAAAGCCCGACGAAGCGCCGGAAGTCCTCTTCGCTGAACTCCGGCAGCGGGACCGGCGCGCCCGCCGCAACAGCCCCGGCCCCCGGCGCGCCGGAGATCCCGGTGCCCGGCGCGGAAGCGGTCTGCGGGGCCTCCGCCGGGAGCGGCCCGCCTGCCCAGGCGAGCACTTTCCGGACATAGCTCTGCGTTTCTTTGAACGGCGGGATCCCGCCGTATTTTTTCACGTTCCCGCTGCCCGCGTTGTAGGCGGCCAGCGCCAGTTTTTCGTCTCCGCCGTAGCTGCGCAGCAGCCCGCCGAGGTATTTCGCGCCGCCCAGGATGTTCTGCCCGGGGTCGAACGAGTCCGTGACGCCGAGCGAGGCGGCCGTCGACGGCATCAGCTGCATGATGCCCTGCGCGCCGCAGCGCGAGACCGCGTCGGCCCGGAATCCGGATTCCGCCTTCGCCACGGCCTTGAGCAGGTTCTCCGGCACGCCGTACCGCGCCGCCGCCTCGCGGAAAATTCCGCCGAGGTCCGTCTTCTTTTCCTCGTCCGCACGCCCCGACGCGGCGCGCAGGCATTCCGCGAACGAGGCCGTTCCCGCCGCCGCCCGCGTCCCCCCGGCGGACGCCGCGCCGGGCCGGATCGCGGAGATTTCGATTCCCATGGCCATCCCCTGCCGTTTCCGAAGATTTCTATCTGTAAGCATAGCGCGTTTCCGGTGAAAAATCAATGCGCAGATCGGGGGGAGGAGCAAAAACCTTCCGAAGCTCCGCCGGAAACGCCGCAAGGCACCGTTTCCCCGGCCCGTTCATAAGCTGAAAGCAGACGGAAAGAGGGGGAAAACCATGTCGTACGGAATTGCCCTGGCCGGCGGGGGGATCCGGGGCGCGGCGCACGTGGGCGTGCTGCTGGCGCTGGAGGAGAGCGGGATGAGGCCCTGCGCCGTGGCCGGCACCAGCGCGGGCGGGATCGTCGCGGGCCTGTACGCCTGCGGTCTCTCCGCGCGGCGTCTGCGGGAGATCGTGCTGGAGGCGGCGAAAAAGGGCGTCGCCCTCGCGGACCCGGACGTCGCGGGCATCCTGACCCTGGTGCCGAAGCTGCTGGCGCAGAAGGAATGCGCGTGCTCCGGCCTGCTCAGGGGCGACCGGATGGAGAGATGCTTCGCGAAGCTGACCGGCAGCCGCCGGATGCGCGACCTGCCCATGCGCACCGTGATCCCGGGCGTGGACCTGTGCAGCGGGCTGACGGTGGCCTGCACCAACTCGCTGCTGGGGGTACGCACCCTGCGGAACGTGCAGTGGAGCGCCGATATGCTCGTGTGCGAGGCGATGCGGGCCACCTCCGCGCTGCCGGCGGTCTTCCAGCCGAAGATGATCGACGGCATGTATCTGGTGGACGGCGGCGTCGCGGACGTGCTGCCGGTCGACCTGCTGGTCGCGGCGGGCGTGCCGAACGTGCTGGCCGTCGACGTTTCGGAGTGCTACAAGATGCCGGAGCGCATGAATATCATCGAAGTGGCGTCGCACTCGCTCTCAATCATGGAGACCCGCCTGCGCGAATGTGTGACGCGCGGCGAGCGAATGCTGCTGAACCCGGATCTTCCGGAGACGAACGGCGTGCTGAACCTCGGCCAGATGCCCGAGTGCATGGAGGCCGGCTACCGTGCGGCCAAGGAGGTCATGCCGCAGATCCGGCGGATTTTCTCATAATGAAAGAAAAAGGCCGCGCGGGGAAAATCCCGACGCGGCCCTTCCGCAGGCTGCGCTTTATTCCGCGAACGGATTTTCGGTCTCGTAGAGCATGTTTTTGGGCCGGTTGAACGAGATATCCGGGATGCCGAGGTAGCGGAACAGGGTGAACAGGGCGGCCCCCACGTGGCCGAACGCCACCGCGCCGTGGTGCGGGAAGTGCTTTTCAATCAGCACGTGGCGGTAGAAGCGCCCCATCTCCGGGATCGCGAAAATGCCGATGCCGCCGAACGAGCGCGTCGCGACGGGCAGCACCTCGCCCTGCGCGGCGTAGGCCTTCAAATGACCGTCGGCCGTGCTCTGCAGGCGGTAGAACGTGATTTTCCCGGGAGCGATGTCGCCCTCCAGCGTGCCGCGGGTGAAGTCCGGCCTGCCGCCCTTTTCGAGCAGGCGGTTCTGGATGAGCTGGTATTTGACCGCGCCGTTTGAGAGCCGGCACAGCGGCGTGTTGCCGCAGTGGAAGCCCATGAACGTGTCTTTGAGCGTGTACGGAAATTTCCCCTTGATGCCGCTGTCGAACAGATCGCGCGGGACGCTGTTGTTGATGTCCAGCAGCGTGACCGCGCCGCCCGTCACGCAGGCGCCGATGTACTCGCTGACCGCGCCGTAGATGTCGACCTCGCACGCGACGGGAATACCGCGGCTCGCGAGGCGGCTGTTCACGTAGCACGGCTCGAAGCCGAATTCCTTCGGGAACGCCGGCCAGCATTTGTCTGCGAAGACCACGTACCGGCGCGAGCCCGCGTTCTTCTCGGCCCAGTCGAGCAGCGTGAGCTCGAACTGCGCCATGCGAGGCAGCAGGTCCGGATAGGTGTTGCCCTTTACGCCGAGCTCCTTCGCCATGTCCTCCGCCACGCCGGCGACGCGCTCGTCGCCGGCGTGCTCTCGGTAAGAGACGAGCAGATCCAGCTCGGAATTTTCCTGGATCTCGATGCCGAGGTCGTAAAGCGGCTGGATGGGCGCGTTGCAGGCGAAGAAGTCCTGCGGGCGCGGCCCGAAGGAGATCACCTTCAGCGACCGGAGGCCGACGGCCGCGCGCGCCACGGGGAGAAAGTCCCCGATCATCTTCGCGACCTCGTCGGCCGTGCCGACCGGGTATTCCGGGATCACGGCCGGGATGTGCCGCAGGCCCAGGTTGTACGAGCAGTTCAGCATCCCGCAGTAGGCGTCGCCCCGGCCGTTGATCAGGTCTTTGCCGGTCTCCTCCGCGGCGGCGGCGTAAAGCACCGGCCCGCCGAACCGCTGGGCGATCTCGGTTTCGGGCGTCTCCGGCCCGAAGTTGCCGAGGAACACCGCCAGCGCGTTGCACCCTTCGGCCTTGACCTCGTCCACGGCGCGCAGCATGTCGGCCTCGCTCTCCACGGTGGTGTGCGCCTCGTAAAGGCCGATTCCTTCCCGCCGGCACGCCTGCGCGACGGCTGCGCGGCGCTTTTCCGCGAGGGAGACCACGAAGCAGTCGCGGCTCACGGCGACCAGGCCGAGCTTGACTTCCGGAATATTGTTCAGCATGAAGGATTCCCCTTTCCAGATTTTATTTTCAGGAGCGGAAGCTCCATTTCAGAGCGTCGTAGAACCGGACGAATTTTTCGTACTGCCCTTTATAAAGCGGCACGTTTGCAGCGACCGGCTCGGTCCGGCTTTCCGGCCGGACGAGCGCCGCGGTGGCCGCAAGGCCGGGCCAGAAGCCGGCCGTCACGCCGGCGGCGAGGGCCGCGCCGAACGACCCGCCCTCGGCGCTGCCGTACACGGTGCGCACCGGCAGATTGAACGTGTCGGCGAAAATCTGCCGCCACAGGGGGCTGACCGCCCCGCCGCCCGCAAGCACGATCTCATCGGAAGAAGCCCCGGCGCCTTCCATCAGCCCGTAGACCTGCCGCAGGGAGAAGGCGACGCCCTCCAGCACCGCGCGGGCGAAGTGCCCCTTGGCGTGGCGCGCGGTGATGCCGAGGAACGCGCCCTTCGCGTCCGGGTCGTCGAGCGGCGCCCGCTCGCCCGTCAGGTACGGCAGGAACACAAGCCCTCCCGCGCAGGGCGGCGCGGACGCGGCTTCCCGGTCCAGAAGGCGGAACGCGCCCACGCCCTCTTTTCTGCCGCGCTCCGTCTCCCAGTCCCCGAAGGTGTTGCGGAACCACTGGTAGGAGCCGGCCGCCGCGAGGGTGACCCCCATCGCGGTGTAGGACCCCGGCGCGTTGCCGCAGAAGACCTGCAGCTTTCCGCCGGGGTTCGGCAGAAACGAATCGAGGCCCATCGCCACCACGCCGGAGGTGCCGAGCGTCACGCCGACGCGGCCGGGCTTCACGAGGCCGAGGCCCGTGGTGGAGATCACGGCGTCGCCGCCGCCGCCCGCGACGGGCGTCCCCTCGGGCACGCCCGTCTGCCCGGCGGCCTCTTTCGTCACGCGGCCGACCGCCTCGGTCGATTCGACGGCCCGGGGGAACAGCGCGGGGTCCAGTCCGGCTTTCCGGATCAGGTCCGCCGCCCAGCGGCGCTCCCGCACGTTGAACAGGCCCGTGCCGGAGGCGTCCGACACGTCCGTCGCGATCTCGCCCGAAAGGCGGAAGCGGATGTAGTCCTTCGGGTTGAGGATGTATTTTGTCTTGCGGTAGTTTTCCGGCTCGTTTTCCTTCATCCAGAGGACCTTGCCGCCGGTGTAGCCGGTCAGCATCCGGTTGTCGGTCGTCCGCAGCAGGGCGTCCCCGCCGCCGGCCGCGCGGGTGATCTCCCCGCACTGGCGGCCGGTGCGCTGGTCGTTCCACAGAATGGCCCGGCGCACGACGCGCAGATCCTTATCCAGCGCGACCATCCCGTGCATCTGGCCCGAAAAGCCGACCGCCCCGATCCTCCGGCCGCCCAGCGTGGCCGTGAGCTTTTTCAGGCCGGCGCAGACGCCGTTCCACCAGTCCTCCGGCTCCTGCTCCGACCAGCTCTCCTGCGGGGCGTAGCAGGGGTACCCCTCCGTGACGGAGCCCAGAATCTTTCCCGCCTCGTCCAGCGCGAGGATTTTGCAGCCGGAGGTCCCCACGTCGACGCCCAGCACGCATTGATCTGCCATGGCAGGCTCCCACCTTTCCCCAAAAAATTACAGTTCGATATTTTTGCCCTTCAGGCCCAGAAAGGCGCCGTCGGCGCCCAGGCCGGAATCGGGGTGGGCGATCAGCCACTTGTTCGCGGCGAACAGCAGGCGGATCTCCCCGTGCCCCTGCGCGGGCGAGCGCACCGGCAGGTTGGTGCCCCGCGGCAGCGCCACGGCGTCGCGGAACGGCCGCCCGTCCACGCTGCACGGCGCGTAGTGCAGCGTGGTGGCGTAAAGCTCCACCATCGTGCCGGCCGGCACGAGGAACCCCTCGACCTTCGACGTGTCGTATTCACGCGTCGCGGGGTCGACGTCCTGCTCCGCGCCGAGCAGCAGGATGAGGTCGTCGGCGGCCACGTTGATCTCCGACGAGCGGTGGTATTCCAGCGCGTTCAGCTTGCGGTTGACCCCGTTGCAGTAGCCGAGCTGGATCGGGATGCCCCCGAACTCCAGGCTCTGCAGCTCCGCGAAGAGGTCCAGCTTCTCCAGTGCCTCGTCGGAGGCGACGTAGACCGTGCCGTCCTGCGGCAGCGGCGTGCGCTCCAGCAGGCGCAGCAGCCCCGCGCAGTCGAAGCTTTTGACCACCTGGCCGTACCGGCGGAATTCCCCGTCCGTCAGCGGATGGATTTTCAGCTTTTCAGACATGAACGATTTCCTCCCTTTCGGATCACCTCCGTGCGGACGGCCCGGAAAGCGGAACCTGCGGCCTTCCCGGTCGGGCCGCGGGATGTTTTTTCCCGCCGAAGGCGGGGAAAAAACAAGCTTGCTCTCTCGATCATGGCCGGTGCCGCCGCACAGATGAAATTTCAATTTCAGTATAGACTGAAGGGCGCGGAGAGTCAATTCGTTTTTGCGCCTGCGGCCGCGTCCGTGCAAAAATATGCCGGCGCCGTGTGAAAAACGATGTCTTTTCCGGCGGAATGGCATGGACCGCCGCTTTTCCCAATATACTGTACCAGCGGCATTGCGGAAGAGATTTTCTGGACGGAGCGGGTGAGAATGATGATCAGTTCGCCATGGAGGGATTCTTTTTGGGGCGTGGGCACCCGGATGCGGACCAACTACGGCTGCACGGCGCGGGCGTATCTGGACAACGCCGCCGCGCCCCAGGTCGCGGAGCCGGCGGCGCTGAAGATTCGCCGGGCGCTGCCCCGCTATGCGTGCGGCGGCGGGCCGGACCGGCTTTCCGAAGAGATGCGGGAGAAGTGCGAGGCGGTCCGGGCCGCCGTGCTGGACTATGTGGGCGGGGACCCGGAGAAGGACGCGGCGGTCTTCACCTCCTCGGCCACGGCGGCCGTCAATCTGCTGAGCAGCCTGCTGCGGCAGGCGGACCCCGGCCAGGTGGTGATCACCACGCGCATGGAGCACCTGGCGGATTTTCTGCCGTTCCGCGAGCGGTTCCACACCGCGCTGGTGGAGATGACCGCGGACGGGAAGATCGACCTCGACGACTACCGCCGCCTGCTGGTCAAGTATGAGGGGAAGGCCGGGCTGGTGGCGGTGACCGCCGGCTCCAACGTCACGGGGGTGGTCCCTCCGGTCCACCGGATGGCGGAGCTGGCGCACGAATACGGCGCGAAGATACTGGTGGACGCGGCGCAGGCGGTGCAGCACAGGCCGTTTTCCATGCGGCCGCACGCCGACCGCGGGCATCTCGACTTCCTCGTGTTCAGCGGGCGCAAATGCTACGCCGGCCGGGCCGGCGGAGTGCTGGTGGGGCCGAAGGAGTTTCTGAACTCCTTCCGGCCGGCGCTTTACGGGGCGGGCGTCGCGGATTTCGTCAGCGACGAGGAGATCGCCTACCGGGAGGCCCCGGCCCGGTACGAGGCCGGCGGCCCGGACTGCCTCGGCGTCCTCGCGCTCGGGGAGGCGCTTCGCTTCCTGAAAAAGGTCGGCCTGGCGCGCATCGCGGAGTACGAGGGCAACCTGTACCGGTACCTGCTGCGCAGGCTGCGCGAGGTGCCCGGCGTCGTCCTGTACGGCGCGCCGGACGAAGCGAACCATCTGCCGATCGCCGCGTTCAACCTCCAGGGCGTTTCGTTCCGGGACCTGGGGGACGCGCTGGGCTACGATTACGGCGTCGCCGTGGCGGCGGGGACCTGCGGGGCGGACCTCTGCGTCCAGGACCTGCTCAAGCTGAGCGACGCGCAGGCCTGCGCGCTGTTCCGGAACGGCAGGGGCTACGGCGTGGTGCGGGCGTCGCTCGCGCCGTTCAACTCGTCGGACGACGTGGACCGCCTTGCGAACGCCCTGCGCCGCGTCGCGGGCGGATGAGGGCCGGGAAAGCCGGAAGACCGCCGCCGCGGGGAAAGGTCCCTTGACGGCGGCGGAATCTATGGTACAATAAAACCGGATTTTCCTTCCATCCCAAATTCTTCGGCCCCGGCGAAGGCCGGGGTCCGGAAAAGTCAGGACGTGCGGCAACCATGAAAGTGCTGTTTCTGACGACGGCCACCGGGCAGGGCCACAACGCGGCGGCGGAGGCGGTCAGCCGCCGGCTCAGGGCGCGGGGGTGCGAGACCGTGATCGGCGACATCCTCAAATCCGGCCGCAGGGACGTGTCCGCCCATGTGTCGGGTACATACAACACGCTGGTCACCCACGCCCGGGGCTTTTTCGGGTTCCTGTACCGGCTGGGCACCCTCGTCAGCTCCAGCCGCGTCCATTCGCCGATCTACTGGCTCAACTCGCTCTACGCCGATTCTTTCCAGCGCCGCCTCGAGCAGATCGCCCCGGACGCCGTCGTCTGCACCCATATCTTCAGCGCCCAGGCGCTGACCTATCTGCGCGAGCACGGGAGAAGCCGCCTGCCGGCGATTGCCGTGATCACCGATTACGACTGGTCGCCTTTCTGGGAGGAGACCCGCCTGGACCGGTATATCCTCCCCGCGCCGGAGCTGACCGGCGATTTCGTGCGCCGCGGCGTGCCGGCCGAAAAGCTTGAGCCGCTGGGCATCCCGGTGAGCGTGTCGCCCGAGGAACGGGAGGAGCCCGCCGCCGCCCGCGCGGCCCTGGGTCTGCCGGAAAAGGGAACGGTTTTCCTCTGCATGGGGGGCAGCATGGGCAGCGGGGATTTGGCGCGGGTCTGCGCCGTGCTGCGCGGGCTTCGCCCGGACGCGCAGGTGCTCGCGGTCTGCGGCGTCAACCGGAAGCTGTTCGAGAAGGTTTCCTGCCTGCCGGGGGTGAAGGCCTATCCTTATACCCGTGAGGCCGGGCGGATGATGGACGCGGCCGACGTGCTGATCACCAAGCCCGGCGGGCTGACCATCACCGAGGCGGCGGTCCGCGGCGTGCCGATGGTCCTGACCTGCCCGCTCCCGAGCGGCGAGCTGGACAACGCGGCGTTTTTCTCGCGCCTGGGGATGGCGCTCTACTGCCCGAAGCCCGCCGAGGCGGCGCGCGCCGCCTGCCGCCTGGCGGCCGACCCGGAGCGGCAGGCCGGGATGAGGCGCGCGCAGCGGCGGCACGTTCCGCCGCACGCGGCGGAACGGATCGCGGACGAGCTGGTCGCTCTGGTCCGCGGCCGGGGAAAATGAAAGGGGATGGGGACGGTATGCTCAGGCGGTGTGCGGTGATGACCTGCGCGGGGTTCCTCAGCGGAATGATCCTTTATTCCTATTTTCTGCCGCTGATCCTGTTCCATGTGGATATCCGGGAAGCTTCGGCCGACCGGAACCCGGGGAGCTCCAACGTGATCCGCCGGCTCGGCCTGCCGCTGGGCCTGCTCTGCATGGCGCTGGATGTCGGCAAGGCGTTCCTGCCCGTTTTCATCGCGGTGAGCGTGATGGAGATGCGGGGCGCCTATCTGGTGCCGGTGGCGGTGGCCCCGGTCGCCGGGCACGCGTTTTCCCCGCTGCTCCGCTTCCGGGGAGGCAAGGCGGTCTCGGCGACGTACGGCGCGCTGCTGGGCCTGGCGCCGGTCAGCTGTTTTGTGCTGGTGCCGGCGCTGCTGATGGCGTTTTTCCGCTTTGTGGTCGTCGTCCGGCCCGATTCGGCGGGCGTGGTGACCGCCATGACCGCGACGAGCCTCGCGGCGCTGCTCTGGGCGCCCGAGCTCTGGCTTAAGCAGTCGGTGATTCTGATCTCCGGCATCGTGATTTTCCGGGAGCTCCGCCGCCCGGACGCCGGCCCCCGCTCGGTGGGCGTCGGCCGTTACCGCATCCAGCGGCGGGACCACCGGTTCGTCGTCGTCAAGTGCGAGCCGTGACGGAGCGCGGCGCGGTTTCCCGGACTTTTTCCCCCGCCGAAGGCGGGGGAAAAAAAGCGCTTTTTTGGCGATGAAGATTCATCGCCGGCAGAAATCGGGGATCGTTTCGCGGCCGGGGGGCCGCTTTTATTTTGTGCAGACGAGGAACGTCGCGCCGTCGACGCTGCCGGCGGCCTCGACGGAGGAAAAGCCCGCTTCGCCCATCAGCCGCGTCTCGTGCCCCAGCGTCAGCGGCCGGTCGAGATGGAGATAAACGCCGGGCGCGATCCCGAATTTTTCGCGCTTCCTGCGGGACTCGTCTTTCAGCAGCTTTTCTTCCTCGTCGCAGCAGGCGATGTAATCGCATTCGATCAGCCGGCCGCCGTCCTTCAGGGCCGCGCGGATTTTTCGGAACAGGTCCCGTTTCCGGTCCGGATCGAAATGGTGCAGCGATTCCACCGAGACGGCGGCGTCGAATCGGTTCTCGCCCAGGGGCACGGCGAAGTAATCCGCCCGGACGGCGCGGACCTGCGGGTGCTTTTCCTTCAGCTTTTCCAGCATGGGGCCGCACAGGTCGATGCCGGTCACGCGCGCGCTTTTGCAGCGCTTCAGAATTTCGTCCAGCTCCAGGCCCGTGCCGCATCCGAGGTCCAGCAGCTCCCCGCAGTCCGCCGGGACCATTCCGCCGATCTTGCGGTAGGCTTTTTCCCAAATCTTCATGTGCTCTTCATAGCCGCCGAGCCGCGCGGTGAAAAAAGAACTCATTTCCTCCGGCGGCGTCTGTTCTTGGCTTTCCAGCCAAGCTTTCAGTTCCTTCATATACTGCGGGATATTCTCCCGGATCCTGATGCTTTTCATTGAAACCTCCCGAAACTCCCGCTGGCCGCCCGTTACACGAACAGATTGTTGCTCCAGTCCGTCAAAGCGCTGTCCGGACTCAACGATAATCCATTGAAACCGTGTCCCTACAGCAATTCCATTTCAATTTGCGAAAGATGATGTGTTTCCCCCCGCCGAAGGCGGGGGGAAACACAAACCCGCTTGCATTATCAACTGGAAATGCTGTAAAGCGAGCAGAAAACATTTTTATTTTGCAACTAAAAATAGTTGCATTTTCTTTCATAGTTGAGTATAATAAAACAGGCGGTGAAGATATTGAGTAAAAAAGAGAAATTGATCGCCCGGCTTCTGTCGAAGCCGAAAGATTTCACTTTTGAGGAATTGACCGCTTTACTCGGGCAATTCGATTATAGACCGGTAAGCTTGGGAAAGACAAGCGGCTCAAGAATTGCGTTTTCCAATGGGGAGAACGACTATATCCGGCTGCACAAGCCGCACCCGCGGAACATCCTCAAGCTGTACCAGATATGAAGATATCAGTGCAGCGTTGCAAGAAAGGGGATTATTATGAGCGGCTACCTGCATTATCGTGACTATGTTGGCAGCATCGGTTTTTCGGAAGAAGATGAAGTTTTTCACGGAAAAGTCATCGGAATCAAGGACATGATTGCATTTGAGGGTGACAGCGTGAAAAAACTCGTCGAAGATTTTCATAATGCGGTCGATGAGTATCTGGAATTCTGCGAGAAAAGCGGGAAACGGCCTGAAAAGCCGTTCAAAGGTTCTTTCAATGTCCGGATCCGACCCGAATTGCACCGCCAAGCCGCCCTGACCGCAGCCGCCCACGGCCTGTCCCTCAATGCCTTTGTGGAGGAAGCTATCCGGCATAACGTAAACCAGCCTTAATAGCAATCGGATCGCCGTGGCCAAATCAATCCCGCTTCCCGATAGTTCAAAAAAGGAAACCCGGAGGACCGCTCTGGACTATCCCCACAAAAACGGACGGTGAAAAATGAGATCCCCTGTTGTAGAATAGAAACTACGACGAATAACGAGCTGATCGAGCTGCGAAGAAAGGCGGGTCTGCTGCAAAATTTTCTGTCCAAATCTGGACCGGCTTTCAGTATATCACGGGCGGGTGTGAAAGCGCAAGGCTTCGGGCTCCGGAGGCTCGGCGCTTTGCGCTTTTTCAGGCAGGGCGGAAAGATCCAAAATTTTTTGAAAAACTACTTGACCTGTCATAGTAGTCTTGTTATACTATAATTACTGCATCAGATATAGTAATCGAGGTGATGGAATGATCAGCAGCGATGTCCTCCGCGGGTACAACGATACCATCCTTCTCAGCCTGCTGTCGGAAAAAGACTCTTACGGGTATGAGATCGAGCGCGAGATCGAGCGGCGCTCCGCTAACGTGTATTCCATGAAGGAGACGACCCTGTATTCCGCTTTCGCCCGCCTTTTGAAAAACGGATATATTCGTTCCTATTCCGGAAGCGAGACTTTCGGCAAACCGCGGACCTATTATCGGATTACGGAGGCCGGAAGACGGTATTATCATGAAAAGTGCGAGGAATGGGCGCTCACGAAGCGCCTGATCGACGGCTTTACGCAGAATTCTGAAACAGAAAGCAATCAAGGGGGAACCGTTTATGGATGAGATCAAAGAATACGTGGACCGGATGTTCACCGGGCTGCCGAAATCCAAGGCTGTGCTGGAGATGAAGCGCAATATCCTGGAAAGCATGCAGGAGCATTACAGGGACCTTCTCTCGCGGGGAAAAAGCAAAAACGAGGCGCTGGGCGCGGTGATCTCGCGGTTTGGGAACATCGAGGAGATCAGGAAGGAGCTCGGGATTGAAGGCCGTGCGGAGGAGCTGCGGCGCAATGGGGTTCTGGAAACGATTTTGGCCTACTTCTCTCCGGACGTCCTTTTCTGGAGGATGCTGGTTCACAAAAGCCCTGCCGAGGCCGTTGTTTTCTTCTCGGCTCTGGCCGCCGATCTTTTGCTGGGGTTCCTTTTGAACGCGTGGAGCGTGAGCTGGATGGTTTTTCTGCCCGCCGGCCTGATCGTCCTGCTGCTCGATCACCGGAAGGCGGCTGTCGATTATCAATCCGAAGTGGATTCCCCTTACGGGATTCTGGAGACGATTTTCGCTTATTTCCTGCCGGGCGTCCTGCTCTGGCGGATTTTAGTTCGCAAGAACGCCGCGGGTGCCGCCGTGTTTTTCTCGGCGCTGGCCGTCCATCTTTTTCTCGGGTTTGCTCTAAACCTGTGGAGCGTAAGCTGGATCGTCCTTTGGGTGGCCGGGTTCGTTGTTTTGCTGCGCGAACGGCATGGGCGCTCCAAGAGCGGTCCGGCCTATCCTTCGTGAAGCGATTCCCCGCTATTTTCGGCGGCCGTTTTCGTCGAAGTTTTTACGCAGCGCCGCTTCGGTTATGGGAATGGGAAGAATCAGCAGGACGACTTGTATCAGAATCAGGACCAACCCGAAATTGCCTACGGCGCCTTCGTCTTTCCCCAACACGGATAGCATGGCCGCGATGGAAGGCGCGGGCAGGAGCCAGCCGACGAAGCGCCACGCTTTCCCGAAATAATGGTGCGCAAAGTTCCACGTATCCTGATTTTTCATGGACATCGCCGTGCGGTATCCGGAATACGGATTGATCTTCTTGGGCGTTCTTTTTGCGTAAATGCCGCCGAGAACGATCATGGTTACCGGTATCAGCAATGCCATCGTCAGCATAAAAATCCAGAAACCCATCCGGAACAAGCCTCTTTTCCGCTGCCTTTTGGGAAGGCAAAGAACAAAAGCGGGACGCGCGGCCCCGCTTTCTGTTTTTGGTGCGCGAGATGGGACTTGAAGGTAGTGCAATATCTTCCCGCGTTCCGCGAGTCCCTCTGTTTTTCGCACCGCACCGAAAGGGCCGGCCGTTTCTCCCGGGCTGCGCCGATGGGTTCCGCGCCCACCCCGGCGAAAAGGGGCTGTTGCAAAACGGCCCGAAAAAAAGTCGGAGCAGCAATCCCGAAAGGGGTTGGCTACTCCGGCTTTTTGCTTTAGAATATTGTTGTGAAACAAATAGAAAAGCTCTTAGAGCA
>ENA-UOOI01001632-UOOI01001632.1-fermentation-metagenome-genome-assembly--contig:-NODE-1632-length-22439-cov-16.450992_pt1 | contig 22439 bp, 30 predicted proteins | sample MGYA00245779_ERZ724027 | MGnify/ENA primary metagenome ERZ724027 (study PRJEB28704, sample SAMN03018318) | fermentation metagenome | biome: anthropogenic terrestrial biome; feature: soil...
GTTTTCTTCCGCGGATATTCCCTATATAATTATTTGAGGAGGTGAGAAAATGCCGAGACCAAAACAGCCAATAGATCTGATCACTGCCAAAGGTAAGAAACATCTAACAAAACAGGAAATAGAAAATAGGAAAGCCCACGAAGTACAAGCTCGATCTGACAAGATAAAAGCACCTTCCTACCTGTCTAAAAAAGGGAAAAAGGAGTTCAAAAAGATAGCGAAAGAGTTAAAAGCTATAGGGATTATGACTAACTTAGACGTGGACGCCTTGGCCAGATTTATTATAGCCAGAGAATTATACGTACAAATATCCCAGAAGTTAATTGGGGATCCGGATATATTAATCAGGGATAAAAACATGTTAGCAAACCAGAACACATTGTTCAAACAATGCAGAAGTGCTGCTTCTGATTTAGGCTTAACGATATCCAGCCGTTGTAAATTGGTGATGCCTAAAACAGAAGATAATGAACCAGAGAATAAATTCCAGAAATTCATGTAGGCGATACTATGGAAGATAAGGTTACACAATATGCTATGGATGTTACTTCTGGCAAGGAAGTAGCCGGCAAATATGTTAGGCTAGCTTGCCAACGGCACTTAGATGATTTAGAGAAGTCAAAGGTGCAGGACTACGATTATACATTTTCCGTAGAAGCAGCAAATAACACTATAGATTTTTTTGAAAACTTGCGGTTTACTGATGGCGAGATGGCGGGCAAACCTGTAAAGTTAATGCCGTTTCAAGATTTCATAGTTGGGTCAATTTTCGGATGGTTGATAAAAACAACTGGCAAACGGAGATTTAGGAAGAGCTATGTACAGCTTGGCCGTAAGAATGCCAAATCGCTGCTGAACAGTGGCATTGCCATCAAACTATGCGGATTTGATAATTATCCTAATGCGCAGGTGTATACCACAGCTACAAAGATGCAGCAAGCAAGGATAGTTTGGAAGCAGGCCGCTAAGTTTATCAAGAAAGAACCTGATTTAAGAGAACTCTTTAAGATCAAAGACCATGACGCACTAATTGAGAATAAAATTAATGGTGGCACTATAACGGCGCTCGGACGAGATACCGGCACTATAGACGGATTTGACCCCCATGGTGGGATCATAGACGAATACCACCGCCATAAAACTAACCAGATGGTAAAACTGCTTGAAGATGGTTCAGTAGACCAAACGGAAAGCTTAATTAGCATCATAACGACGGCAGGGTTTGATTTAAATAGCCCTTGTTACAAGGAATATGAATACTGCGTGAATGTGCTGGAAGGTGTGGTAAACAACGACCAATATTTCATTTATATAGCGCAGATGGATAAGGACGATGACATATGGGATGAAAGCAATTGGATTAAGGCTAATCCTCTTGTATACCAGCTGCCACAAGGCAGAGAAAATCTGAAGAGGTTTGCCAAGGAATCGAAGGAAAAAGGCGGAGAGGATTTGAGGAACTTCATTACAAAATCTCTAAATAAATGGTACAAGTTCAGTGAGAACCAATACTTAGATATAGACAATTGGAAAGCCTGCGCCGGTGATCTGACACTTGAAGATTTTAGAGGGCAGGAATGCGGCTTAGGACTTGATTTATCCAGCGGTGGAGATTTGACATCCGGTGTACTGGAATTCCAATTCACTAATGATGAAGGTGAGCCTGAATACTTTTTCCATCATCATTCCTTTATGCCTAAAAACAGATTGGCCGAACATATCAAGACAGATAAAGCACCGTATGATGTATGGACTAAGCAAGGGTTAATAACCCTCACAGAGACGCTGGGAGGCGTAAAAACCGATTATAAATATATCATAGAGTATTACAAGAAGCTTATAGCAAAGCACAATTTAAAGCTAACAGTGATAGCCTATGACCCCCATAACGCTGATGCTTTCTTGTCCGATTTAGATGGGTTCGGTGTCGACTGTGTAGAGATAACACAATCGGCGAAAAGCCTTAATACACCTACGGTAGATTTCAAATTAAGTGTTGACGGTAAGCAGGTGCATTACAGCAAGAAAGATGAGCTGTTCAGATTCTGCGGCTTTAACGCCGTCACAACCCAAAACAGCTTTGGAGAAGAAAAGATAGATAAGGAACGAAGGGCCGAAAGAATAGACCCGATAGATGCGACTATAGATATTCATAAAATAATGATGGTGCAAGCGGATGCATTTGATATAAACGAATCGGCAAATGAATATCTAGAGATGATGGAACAATGGCGGGAGGTGAGATATTGAATGTATTCACAAGAATTTATAATTCGATAAAAAGGCAGCTCATGAAGCCGAAGCCTAAGACGGCTGATATGCAAAGTGAAGAACTGCTGGAATGGCTGGGTATTAGCCGGACACCCAAAAACCTGACCAGCGAGGTAACCTATTTTACCTGTTTAAAGATGCTATCGGAAACGCTGGGCAAGATGCCGCTTAAATTCTACCGGGACAGTGACAAGGGGATGGAAAAGGCTAAATCTAACACAGCACATAAGATATTAAGCATACGACCTAACTCTGCGATGACCCCGTCAACTTTTTGGGCTACAGTGGAGCAAAATCGCAACCATTTTGGCAATGCATATGTCTGGGTGCGTAGACAATTTAAACCTCAAAAATACGGCGGTAGCTACGATATACAGGATTATTGGATTATGCCGTCTGATGATGTGAGTGTTTTGGTAGATGATGCTGGTGTATTCGGCGATAAAGGTAATATTTGGTACAATTACACGGATAGATACTCCGGACAAAACTATGTATTCAGTTCAGATGAGGTATTGCATTTCAAGACTTCATACAGTTTTGATGGGATTTTAGGCGCGCCAGTCAAGGAAATTCTTAAGGCTACGCTAGAAGGCGGACTGGAAGCTCAAAATTTCATGAATAACTTGTATAAGACTGGTTTAACAGGCAAAGCCGTATTAGAATATACCGGAGATTTAGACCATGATGCTAAAGCAAAGTTAGTAAAAGTATTTGACGACTTTGGTAGTGGTTCAGAAAATGCAGGGAAGGTTATACCGGTACCTTTAGGCATGAAGCTTGTGCCGCTGGACATTAAGCTTACAGATAGCCAATTTTTCGAGTTGAAGAAGTTCAGCGCTTTGCAAATAGCTGGCGCATTTGGGATTAAGCCTAATCAAATTAACGATTATGAGAAGTCCTCGTATTCAAATTCAGAAATGCAGCAACTATCCTTCTATGTGGACACGGAATTATTTATACTCAAACAATATGAGGAAGAATTAAACTACAAGTTGTTGACTACTAGAGAACTCAACCAAGGGTTCTTTTTTAAATTTAATGAGAAAGTAATCCTTCGCACGGACAGCAAGAGCCAAATGGAAGCTCTTACAGGAGCTGTCAATAACGGCATATACACGCCTAACGAAGCTAGAGAGTATCTGAATAAGCCGGCTAAGGATGGAGGGGACCAGCTCGTAATGAACGGTAATTACATTCCAATTACAATGGTGGGCTCACAATATGATATCAAAAAAGGTGGTGAAATAGATGGCGGAAAAGATTAACGTCAAGGGAACAATAATTTATAACAGTGATAAATGGATATATGACCTGTTCGATATGGAATCTACCAGCTCACAGGATATAGAAAATGCCTTGAATAAGGCCAATGGTGAAGACGTAGAAGTATATATCAACAGCGGCGGAGGATATGTATATGTTGGGTCTGAGATATACTCACTGCTGAAAGACTACAAGGCAAGGGTAGATGTAAAAATAATAGGAATGGCTGGCAGCGCGGCAAGCGTAATAGCAATGGGGGCAAACAATGGAGGCAAGGTAATGATATCTCCTACAGCTCAAATAATGATTCACAACGCTCAGGGGACGGCAGAAGGAGACTATCGAGCCATGCAGCTTAATGCAGACATTTTGCAAAGTATTGATAAGTCCATAGCGAACGCATATATACTCAAAACAGGCATGAAACAGGAGGATTTATTGGCGCTGATGAGTAAAACAACCTATTTAACAGCACAAGAGGCCCAAAAGTACCATTTCGCAGATGAAATCTTGTTTGACGAGGGAGGAAAGCTCACAAATAGTGCAAACGGCAGCTTCCTAATACCTCCTCAAGTGCTCAACAAGGTGAGAAATATGGTAAAACCGCCCGGGACGCCTCCAGAAGAGCCAGAAAATGGTGATAACGAGCCTAAGCAGGAGGAAAAGCAAGTAATAGATGGCAAAAAGGATGAAAAGGCAAGATTAGCATTGGAACTGGATTTAATCTAGTTCTCTTTTTATGTTTAAAAAATTATATGAGAGGTGTTGAATTTATGAATAAGAAATTAAGGGACATGCTAGACAAAATTAATGCTAAAAAGGCAGAGGCTAAACAGCTGCTGGATGAGGACAAGATAGATGAGGCAAAAGCAGCTAAGAACGAACTAGAAAAGATGCAGGAAGCCTTTAACATTGCAAAGGATCTGTATGATGAGGGTCAGGAGGAAGCTAAAGGTGAAGTAAAAAGTAACAGCAAGAAAGAAGCAAAAGAAATTAAAGAGCCTACAGCAGATCAGGCTTTTGTCAACGTATTAAAAGCAGGAGCATTAAGAAAACCTGTTAATGAGACAGATGTTGAAGTGTTAAACCAGATGAGCGAGGCAGCACCCGATTCGGACGGATTATCTGATGGTGGGTTAACTGTACCACAGGATATCAGAACTCAGATTAAAGAGCTTAGAAGAAGCTTGGATGCCTTAGAGCCTTTAGTAAATGTTGAATCTGTATCTACATTAAGCGGGTCCAGAGTTATTGACGCAAATGCAGATCAGGTACCGTTTGACAACGTAGATGAAGCTGCGCAGTTCCCAGATGTGGAAACACCGAAACAGAGAAACATTGTATATAAAGTTGTGAAAAAGGGCGGAATCCTCAAGGTCACGAAAGAATTATTGCAGGATACAGCTGAAAATATCCTTGCTTATTTAAGACGCTGGATTGCAAAGAAGGCAAGGGTGACTAGAAACTTCCTGATTTTGGATGAACTAGACAAAAGCTTTGGCGGTGATAAAACAAAGGCCGTCGCAAGCTTGGATGACCTTAAGCACATTTTCAACGTTGAGCTAGACCCGGCAATAGCCTTAAGCGCCGGAGTATTAACGAATCAGGACGGTTTTAATTGGCTGGATGGATTAAAGGATGAAGATAAGAATTATATATTGCAGCCTAACCCAGTCAATGCTACACAAAGATTGCTGTTTGGTAGATACCCTGTAACAGTAGTGAGCAACAAAGTATTAAAATCGGCGTCAGATGAAAGCGGCGCAAAATATCCCTTCTACTTCGGAGATTTCAAAGAGGCTATAACGATATTTGATAGGGAGAACTTATCAATTGAGTTTTCCACCGAAGCCGGCGATCTTTGGGGCCATGATCTAACTGGTGTAAAGGTAAGAGAGAGACTGGATATAAAGACTATTGACGAGGAAGCCGTTATAAAAGGAGAAGTGGCAGCGGGGGAATAATAACCGCCGTTTACGACGGCGGGGCTAAATATAATGCCGAGGCAAAATATAACTAGGAGAGGTGGAGGCTGATGGCAATAACGGCAAAAAAGGTATCAGCAGGTGATGAAATCAAGGCAGAGGATCATAACGCCTTGGTTGACGACGTAATAGCATTAGATGAAAAACCGTTAAAAGGTGAGAAAGGCGAGAAGGGCGATACAGGGGCAAAAGGTGCTACTGGCGCAGCTGGGAAAGATGGGTTCGGCACAGAAGCACAATATAATGATATAATCACACGGTTGGACGCACTCGAAGCAGCCGGGGAGTGATTAAATGATAGTGGATATATCGGAAATGAAAGAGTATCTGCGGGTTGATGGGGAGGATGAAGATGATACTATTATTTCCCTTATTAATTCTGCAGAATCATATTTGAAAAATGCCGGTTGCGCGTTGATTGACGCAGAGGGAACGCCACTTGAATTAGCGCAGCTTGCAATCAAGCAACTTGTTGTCCATTGGTATGAGAACAGAGAGCCTGTTGGGAAATCTGACAGGCTTACATTTTCACTAGATAATATAATAACGCAGCTGCAATACTGCTATGGGGATGACGCCGAATGAATCCCGGAGAGCTACGAAGCAGGATTACCATATGGCACATCAATGGTACTACTGAAAATGAAGTGGGTGAAGAAGTGCCAAACGTTGAGAAACTAGCTACTGTATGGGCTAGAGTAGAAGCTTTAAAAGGCCGGGAATATTGGGAGGCACAGAAGATACGGCCTGAACTCACGTATAAGGTACTGATACGGTATAGAAACGATCTAACACCTGATATGACCGTTGAATGGGAAGGCCGGGAGTTGGAAGTACAATCTATACTTCCTGATGCAAAGAAAGCATATATGCAGCTTATATGCGTTGAGAAGGTGAAACCTGAAAATGGCTAACAGTGATATGTCAACGAATGAAAGCGGCGTATCAATACGAATTAAGGGCCTAGATGAATTTCAGGCAAAGCTTAAAACGGTTGAGCGCAAAGCACCTGACCGGATTTTAGACAAGCTAGATGCGGAAGGCAAAGAATTAAAGAAAGCTGTCCGGAAAAATACGCCGAAACGTACAGGTAAATTAAAAAAGAGCTGGAAACTAGCACCTGTTGAAAAAATACAAGGCGGATATCAAAAAGGGTTGTATAGCAAAGACCCCAAATTCCCATTAGTAGAGAAAGGGCATAGAAAGGTCACCCAATCCGGCAAGGAAATAGGATGGACACCCGGCAAGTTCTTCTTAGAAAAAACAGTCAAAGAAAGAGAAGAAGAAACGGCCGAAGAGCTGGATAAGTGGCTAGATGAGCTATTTAAGGAGCTAAAGTAGGTGATTAAATGATTACCTTAGTCAATATAAAGAAGGCCATAAACGAGGTATTAAAGACAAATTTCCCAGATGCCAAACTATATGCTAGAGAGATTGAAGAAGGTTTTATCAGACCTTCCTTTTTTACGCAATTAATACCAGCCACGTCTGAATATGAAACACGAAATTTCACATCAAACAAACTAACTGTAATAATAAACTATTTTTCCAAAGATGAAACAGATTTAGCAAACGTTAAGATGTATGACAGTCTTAGGCAGGCTTTTGGAATGAACCTACAGATACAGGGCAGACATTTAATTCCACGGGATATACGGGCAGATGAAACAGACGGTGTGTTGCAATATGAATTTGATCTTGACTATTTAGACGATGTTCCTAAGGAAGAAGAACATTACGAAATTATGAAAGAGTTGTATGTAACAACTCAAAAGGAGTGATTGTGTATGGGTTTACCACGGATTGATATCCAATTTAAGACATTAGCGGCAACAGCAATAAAGCGTAGCGAGAGAGGGACAGTAGCTCTCATATTAGAGGATGATACTTCCTACTCAAATCCTATAGAAATGGATGGAATAAACGATATACCTAAAGATTTGAGCGACACCAATAAAGAACAAATACAGTTGGCTTTCATGGGCGGGGTTAAATCTCCTAGAAAGGTTATAGCTTATATTATCCCTGAGAACGCCGAAGGGGCATCAGCTGATTACACGGAGGCACAGAACTATCTTGAAACAATTATATGGGATTATCTAGCAGTACCGCAGATAAAAAGCAGCGATGTTATGGCAATGGCAACATGGGTAAAGGGTTTGAGGGATAACAAGAACATGGAAGTAAAGGCTGTATTGCCAAATTGTAAGGCAGACCATGAGGCAGTGATAAACTGCACCGCACAAAAAATTATAACAGCGGCTGCTGATACTTATGACAGCGGCTCTGGTTATGATGGTGGGAGCAAGTACGGTAAGGAATATACAGCAGCTGATTACTGTTCGAGAATAGCCGGTATAGCTGCAGGATGCCCGCTCACAATGTCTATTACATTTCAGGTGCTGTCGGAGGTCACCGATGTGTTACCTCATATGACGGTAGAAGAATGCGATGAGGCTATCGACAATGGTGAATTAATTCTCATAAATGACGGCGAGAAAGTTAAGATTGCACGAGGCGTTAACTCTCTTACTACTATTAGCGCTGACAAAGGTGAGGATTGGCAGAAGATAGCGATAGTGGACAAGATGGATTTATGGAAAAGAGACGTGACACGTACTATTGCTGATAACTATATAGGCAAGTATAACAACACCTATGCAAACAAGCGTCTCTTGATTGCAGCTGTACAGGCTTATAATGATAGTTTGACGGCAGAAGGCGTATTAGATGATTCATTGCCGGAGTACAACAACGTTACTATTGATATTGAAGCCCAGAGGCTATTTTTGGAGTCTATGGGCGTAAAGGTGGATGATATGGATGAGCAGCAGATCAAAGAGGCAAATACAAAGTCTAGTGTCTTTATAACGTCAAATCCGAAGTATCTTGACGCTATGGAAGATATGAAAATTAGCGTGGCAATGTGAGAGGAGGAATAAAACATGCAGTCATATAATGCCAAACAAGTAATAAACGGAAGCTGGGGCGAACTCTGGCTAAACGGAGACTATATGGCCGAAGTAACAGCGTTTAAAGCAGAGGTAGACATAGAGTATGAAGATGTAAACATGATTAAAGAGCTTGGCAAACCGAAGAAGATGACGGGATATGAAGGGAAGGGAGAGTTTAAGCTCAACAAAGTGACATCCCGGATGATGTCATTTATGAGCGACGCCTTGCAGCATGGCACACAACCTACATGCACGCTCATTGCGACGTTGAGCGACCCTGACGCCTTAGGCGTGGAAGGTGTGACCATCCAGGACGCTACGCTTGAAACGCTCACCTTAGCTGACTGGGAAGCAAAGAAGAACGGTGAAGAAACAATTCCTTTCAGTTTTACCAAATGGAAACCAACAGATACGATAGAGGGCTGATACAGCCCTCTTATTTTATAAGGAGGAATAATAATGAGTTTAACAGATACATTGTTGCAATTAGATGCTAACAAAGTTGAAGAAAAACCGACTAAAGAGATTGAGATAAAGAGGTTATCTCGTTTAGCAGGCAAAAAGGTTATGTTCAAATGCCAAGCTTTGGATGGCCAAACATATGGCGACATACAGCGTATGTCCATAGACATATCTAAAAAAGGTGATTTTAAGGATATAAAGATATTTGAAACACAGCTAATGACTTGCGTTGAGGGCATAATTGACCCTGATTTGAAGGATGAAAAGCTGCTTAAACATTACAATGTGTCTACTCCAAAGGCACTAATAAAAAAGATATTGTTGCCTGGAGAAATAGCTGACCTACGGGATGTGATAGATAAATTGAGTGGTTATGAAAGCGATGAAGACGAGGAAGATGTAAAAAACTCATAGATGAGGACCCCACTACGAACATTTTATATTTGTTATTTCATTTTCACGGGTGGGAACCCTCAAAATATTATTGGATGCCAGCAGGAGAGCAAAGAATCATCCAAGCATTTGTAAGCAGAGAAATGGATGATAAAGCAGAATTAGCAGATGCCTTGAATAATGCTTAATATTTCCTCTTATAATATGATACAATGATAGTAAGAACAAAAGGAGGGAATATTTGGAATGAGCTTAATAAAAAGTAAGGAAGAACGGAAACAAATTCAAGAGAGCAAGAAACAAAAACGTGCGGAATATGGGCAAATGTTAATAGATGATTTTGCCAAAGAGAAAAATTTACAGGCATTGCAAGACAATGACAAAAGGTTTGGATATTATATCAGTGAGAATATAGATCAGATAGGAAACCGTGCTAAAGGTAAGCCGGGAGAAATGGCCCAATTCAGCGAAATTGAGATGATTACAGAACAAAACTGGATGATCATCAAACTGCTGAATGAAATAAAAGATGAGCTAAAGAAATAGCGCCTTAACGGGCGTTTTTCTTATACCCTAAAAAGGTAGGTGAAAAGATGGCACACGTGTTAGACGCAGTTATCAAGTTAGACGATCAGTTTAGCGGAGTGATGCGGGATGTAGAAAAGAACGTGGGGGAATTTGGCAGGACTTTTAAGAAAATGGGCAGAGATATGAAAAGAACGGGCAGTGACTTGATGTCATTAGGTGGACAGCTGACAGCTAAAGTTACCACCCCTGTTATTGCTGGTGTGACTGCCAGTATTACTGAATATGCTAAATTGGAACAATCTATTGGCGGCGTAGAGACTTTATTCAAAGGATCCGCAGGGCAGGTTATAAAAAATTCACAATCTGCTTATAAAAGAGCTGGCGTATCCGCTAATGACTACATGGAGAATATAACATCTTTTTCTGCCAGCCTGTTACAAGGCTTAGGCGGAGACACAAAAAAAGCTGCTAAAATCGCAGATATGGCTATGGTGGATATGTCTGATAACGCAAATAAAATGGGTACTAGTATACAGGATATCCAAAATGCATATCAAGGCTTTGCAAAAGATAACTTCACAATGCTCGATAACCTTAAGCTAGGCTATGGTGGGACTGCCGGCGAAATGGCAAGGCTTATAAACGATACTGGCGTTATGGGGAAAGGCTTTAAAGCCACAGCTAAGAATGTAAAGGATATTCCATTTGATAAGATGATTGAAGCGGTGCACAAGGTGCAGGGCGAGATGGATATAACTGGTACTACGACACAAGAAGCAATGGAAACAGTGAGCGGTTCAGTTGGCATGGCGAAGGCTAGTATACAAGACTTTTTAGGAGGAATGGGCAATCCAGATGCTGACATAGATCAGCTTGCTAAAAACATGGTTGATTCAATCAAAACAGCAGCTAAGAACATAAAAAAGACTATAGGACATATATGGGACAACTTACCATTAACGGGTTTTCAAAAAGAGCTGCTTAAAATTAGCATTTTTGCAGGGCCGGTTGTATGGATTATCGGCAAACTTACTTCTGGGGTAGGTGCACTTACTATCCATTTTGGCGAATTTGCAACTTCGGTTAAAAAAGTTGGTTTTATACAATCCATATTTACCCCTGGAGCAAAAGTAGCCATAGTTATTACCCTTATTGTTATTGCAGTCATATTGCTAATTAAAAATTGGGATAAGCTTAAGGAAGCCATGAAGCGGGTAAAAGAACATTTCGACAAGCTTAAAAGCACAGTGAATGAGGTCAAAAATAAGATTATAGATTTCAAGGACAACGCCATTGAAAAGGCTAAAACAAAATTAGATGATTTCAAACAAACATTAGAGGATAACAAAGGTACAATTAAAGCGGTTGCCGGAGTGCTAACGGCTATATTCGGGCCTGCATTGGTGCAAACAGGTGTAAAGGCTTCAGTAGCAGGCGGAAAGATAGCCGGTTCATTTGTGGCCAATATAATCAAGACGGGAACGCAGGCGGTCGTAAATGGGGCTAAATTGACGGCTTCATTTATCGCAAGCATGGTAAAAGCAGGATGGGAGGCCGTAATTGCGGCAGGCAAAATAACCGTATCTTTCATAGGCAGTTTAATTAAAACTGCTGCGCAGGCAATAGTTACAGCGGCTACGATATCAGGCCATCTGATAGTTTCAATGGTCCAATATGCAGCGCAGGGATGGAAAACGGTAGCAAGTATAGTAGCCACAACAGCTGCATGGATAGCGCAAAAAGCCGTCATGATAGGCACAACGGTGGCGACATATGCCGCAGCTGGAGCACAGAAACTTTTAAATGCTGTAATGGCAGCCAACCCCATATTGCTAGTAATAGGGCTGCTGGCTGGTTTAGTACTGGGGCTTATAGCACTATATCACCACAGTGAAACGGCTAGGAATATCATGAATAATTTATGGAACGGTATCAAAAACGGTGCGGCTAAAGCAAAGAAAGCAGTCCATGATATGGTGACTAAGGTAAAAGGGTATTGGAATGATTTAAAGACCTTCCTTAAAAATCCTATCAAAGGTACTGTCAACATTGTGCAAAAAGGTGTGGGCTGGGTCAAAAATAAGGTGGGTCATAACGCATATGGGACGAACAATTGGGGAGGCGGCCTCACATGGGTAGGAGAGCAAGGCCCGGAGCTGATTAACCTGCCAAGAGGTTCAAAGGTATATCCAACCAATGAATCCGCTTCAATGGCAAAAGGGTTACGGCCATCGCAGATTACTATAGCGAAATTGGCAGATCAGATAGTGGTTAGAGAGGACGCGGACATAGACAGGATAGCGACAGCATTGGTAAAGAAATTAGATAAGGCGGAAGTGGCATATGGAGGGGGGGCTATATAATGGAATGCTGGATCACTTTCAATAATAAAGCGGAAGAACTACGTTTGCCGGTTCTTCCTTCATCTTTCACTATAACGAAAAATAATATAAATAAAACAGTAGCAACGGCTAATATGGCCGGCGATGTTAATTTATTGGGCAAAGGTGAGGGCGGGTTGGCAGAGATATCCATTGAAACTTTTTTCCCTGCTCATGACTATCCGTTCTGTACTTATACTGGGTTTCCTGCTCCATATACATGTGTGTCTATGATAGAGGGATGGAGGAAGTCAGGCCAGCCTATACGCCTTATTATGACTGAAACGGATATCAACATGGCAATGGGTATAGAAACATTTGAGTATGGAGAAAAGGACGGAACAGGAGACGTATATTATACGCTTGGCCTCAAAGAATATAGATTCCTCAATGTGCCAACGCAAAGCCTTGCTATAACACCGCAGGGATATCAGAAGCCGCAGGCGGCAAGACCAGTTACAAAGTCTACGCCAAAGAGTTATTCCATACAGTCGGGAGATAGCCTGTGGGTAATAGCAAAGAAACTAACCGGCAATGGAGCTAACTATAAGGCAATAGCACAAAAGAACGGTATCAAGAACCCAGATAAGATATACCCCGGTCAGAAGCTGGTGATATAGATGTTCACAATGCTGGTTAATTCAAAGACGGAATCGCACAATATCACCGATATAGTAACTTCTGCAACATGGAGTGGCAACTATAACCAAGCAGCAAGAAAGCTTGAATTTAGCGTTGCTGTGTCCCCCACAGACCGTTTTCTGCCGCAGCCGTTCATTGGTGTAGGGAATATGGTGAAGTTTTTTACCAGTGATGGAGTAGAAAGATTCAGAGGCTACGTATTTACCAAGGAGAAATCTTCTAACGGGTCTGAAATGGAGGTAACAGCCTATGACGGAGGGATATATCTTCTCAAATCTAAGGCAACTTTCAATTTCAAAAAGATGTTGCCGGCACAGGTTGCTAAGAAGGTATGTGGTGAAGTAGGAGTACCTACAGGGCAGCTAGCTAATCCCGGCACGGTTGTAAGCTTTATCGCAGACGGTGAAACTATATATGACATCATAATGACTGCTTATACGTATATATCAAAACTCAATGGGGCCAAATATATGGCTGTGATGAATGATGGTAAATTAAACGTAATACAAAAGGGGAAGGCGGTCGTACAGTATGCACTGTCTCCCACAATAGAGCCTAATTCAACCTTGATTAGCGATAGTACTTACAATGAAAGTATAGAGAATATGGTAAATAGGGTGAAGATATATGATGATAAGCAAAACCAAATAGGCAAAGTAGAAAATGCTGAATGGATAAAGGATTACGGCGTATTGCAGGATATTTATACAAAAGAGCAGAATAAAAACCCAAATACAGTTGCTAAGAATATGTTACGAGGGTTGGGGCGGACAGCAAGTATAGAAGGATTAGGGGATATTGAATGTGTCACAGGGCGGGCAGTGAGGGTTAAAGAACCCTACACTGGATTAGATGGCCTGTTTTTTATAGATGAAGATGAGCATAAATTCCAGGATGGTCAGCACACAATGAATCTAGAATTGAGCTTTCAAAATATGATGGATGAAAAGGATGAGGTATGATGCGCGACCCATATTGTGATATCATTTCTTCCATGAGAAGGCAAAGTCAAAGCGTTGCCCCTCCGGGTATCAAGATTGCAGAAGTTGTATCACCGCCTCCTAAAATAATTATTAAAATGGGAGATTTGCAGCTTGACAAAGATAATATTTTAATAGCTGATTATCTAATACCCAAGTATGAAAGAAAGATCACTATACCTCTGACGGCCAGTACCAGCACAGTATCTAAGGCCACGGTAGGAGACCATGGGGAACATACACATCAGGTAACAAAGATAGGCATAGCAAACGGGACAATCCAATTTGCCGATACGCTTAAGCCTGGTGACACAGTGCTTGCTGTTCCTACCGCAGACGGTCAGACATATATAATTTTAGCTAGGGTGGTGAAGTGCGATGGCTGATGATACTATATTCCCTTTCATGGACCCGCAGGCAATGCCAGAGGAGGAAACAGCAGAAGCAAAACCACTTGCGAGAGAATGGGCATGGGATTTTAACAAGCTGGATTTCAAGACTAAAGATGGCAAAATGTACATGGAGGAGGGTAAGGAAGCAGTCAAGATATGGATATGGAAGATATTAATGGCCCCCAGATATAGATACCCAATATTTAATTGGGATTATGGGAATGAGTTAGACAACCTTATTGGGGTTAGCTATTCAAAAGAGTATGTACAGTCAGAGGCAGAAAGGATGATTCGGGAGGCTATATGGCCTACTTTGGATGGGTATGTAACCGATATACAGAATCTGAAAGTGGGCACGGAAAAGGACATATTAAAGATTAGTTTCACAGCAGTAACGCCTTACGGGGAGGTGGGAGTAAATGCCTAGGAGCGAAGAAGAAATAAAAACAGATATGCTGAAAACCATTTCTGATGACTTGGATAAAAGCGGCAACCATTTTATTGACAATGCCTTATCAGCTGCTGCGTTAGAATTCACCAATATGTACATAGCGCTGGAATATCTAAAAGGCAAATTTGATGTAAACAACTTAGAAGGTGAAGAATTAGCTAAGTTTATCTATCAGAGAACCGGGATAGAAAGAAAGCCGGCTACCTATGCTAGTGCGGATATTGTTATATCCGGCGAAAAGGGCGTTAAGATCAGTAAAGGCACATTAGTAAGCGCTGATGACGTGATTTTTACTACATTGGATGATGCTATAATCCCTGATGCAGGCAGCGTAACGGTAAAGGTGCAGGCTGCTGAACAAGGAAGCCAAGGGAACGCTGCAGCAAATAGTATTAATCAAATGCCTATATCAACCCCCGGAGTTATTGATATATACAATCCTGATGCAGCTACTGGTGGCTATGATGAAGAAACAGATGATGAATTAAGGGAGAGATATTATCATAAGCTACAACGTCCTGGTAAGGCAGGCAACAAATATCATTACGAAGAATGGGCTATGGAAGTCAGCGGGGTTGGGGGAGTGAAGGTATTCCCTACATGGGATGGTCCGCTCACTGTAAAAGCGCTGATCATAGATAAAGAAAAGCAGCCGGCGGACGAGGAACTGGTTGAAGAAACGCGGCAACATATTATACATGAAGCTCCTTTTGATGCTGTTGTAACTGTAGCTAGCGCGGCAGGCGTAGATATAGATATATCCGCAAAACTTACCATTCAGGATGGATATGATGAAAAAGCAGTAGTAGAAAATATAAGTGATAGCGTAACCGAATACCTGAAAGAAATAGCATTTTGGAAATCTACGGTTAGCTATGCGATTATTGGCAGCTTGATTATTGATAGTGAAGGGGTGGCCGATTATAATGATTTAACAATCAATGGGAAGACTGAAAATGTTACTATAGGTAATGAAGAAATAGCAGTATTAGGAGGCGTATATAATGAGTAGTATGTCAACCTATTTGAAGAATAAAGTGCTGAATGAAAACTTGCAAGCTGTATATGTGGCGCTGATTAATAATGGGAAGGAAGTAACTAAAACAGATTATAAACGGCAGAAGGTCACTTTTGCAGCAGCAAGCGATGGGCAAACATCAAATAATATAGATGTGCTGTTCCCTATTGCAGAAGAAGCATGGGGGGATATCACAGAAATAGTTTTATTTGATAATGAAATTAAAGGGAATGAACTATTCAGAAGCACACCCGAAATAATCAAAAATATCGAGGAAGCAAGCCAATACAAGATACCTGTCAACTATTTAATTGTCAGGTTAAGATGACATGAGCCTGATTAAAGATTCTACATGGGAGCTAATAAGTAAATATATTTGGGCAGATCTAGCCGATCACAAATGGTCGGATTTTTATTTATCTATATCGGAAACAGACAGCCCAGATGTCAGCATCGAACCGGTGCTGATAGAAAATGTTACTTCGGATATAGACATCGATGCTGCGGATGTAACGGTGAATCCGGTGCTGATGGAGACATCAAAAATCAACATAGACAATCCTATTCCATACATCAACATATTGGGTGTAAATATTAAATATAACCAAGTAATCATACAGACCCGGGTTGAAATGATAGTGAACATCATTACATCTGATAGAAACTATTTGGCTGCTATGCTAAAGTATCTGCCCCAGTATGAAAAACAGTCTACAGTGTTGACAGGCATATTGAATGCCTATGCTTCTGAATTTATTAAGGCGGATCAGGAAGCATCAATGATTAAGAACAACCAATTTTTAGACACAGCAATAGAAGCGCTACCTGTGTACGAAAGGGAGCTAGGGATTAAACAGGTCAATAAACTGGACTATAGGCAAAGACGTGAGAGGATTATTGCCCACTTAAGAAGTATTGCAGGCCAGACTACGGAGGAGGAGATCAAAAATATAGCAAAGGCATACACCAAAGGCGATATTGAACTTAACAGAACGGATGAACCCGGAATATTTGAAATTAAATTTGTTGGGAAAGGCATACCGGATAATCTAGATAGTCTGCAAGAAGTCTTAGATACGGTTATCCCGGCACATTTAAGGCTGACATATAACTTTAATTACAATACTTGGGGCTATGTATCGGATTTAACATGGGCTGATGTAGCCAATATAACTTGGGCTGATATCAAAACCTTTAAGAAGAAAGAGGCGGTGTAAATGGCAGAAACAAGCAATTATAAATTAAATAAACCGGATTTGCTTGACTTTATTGCTATTGGTGATCTGAATGAAAACGCGGATATCGTTGATGATGAATTAAAAAAAGCTCAAGATAAAGCCAATGAGGCAATGGATACAGCAGAAAACATCACGGTACCCGTCACTAGTGTAAATGATAAAACAGGTGACGTGGAGATAACAAAAAACGATGTAGGGTTGGGTAACGTAACTAACAATAAGCAAGCCACAAAAACAGAATTTGACTCCCATGCGGCGAAGAAGGTTTCAAGCGGTGAGCTACATGGGTTAAGGGTCAATAGCGACAAAGAACTAGAGTTTTATGACGGGTCGGATTGGAAGGGAGCTAACTGGCAGACGTCGCCTCCGCTGGATCCTAATACTTGGGAAGGAACGCAAAATATAGTTAGGGCGGGGCGTGCGAGAGACTTTTTTGACATCGGCGACCAACTTGAATCAAATTATGATGGGAAAGTCATTACGTGGGAAGTAATCGGGATAGACGTTGATACGCCTTATAACACCAGTTTCACACATAGTATGACAATACAGTCTAAGGATATATTGCATTATCTGCAATTTGATGCGGAAGAACCCAATAACCCTGACAGCAATAGGCAAAAATATGGCAACAATAGATACATCTACAGTGCAGTAAAACAATGGCTAAATAGCAATGAATCTACGTTTCATTGGGTATCGCAGCACCAATACGATGCAAAGCCTAATAAGACACTGGATTATTATAATGGATCCGGGTTCTTATATAGATTAGACCCAGAATTGGTTGCAGTATTAGGGACTGTGACAAAGAAGGTAGCTAAACCAGAGGTTGACGGCGGCGGCCAAGACACATTTAACGATAAGGTATTTTTGCTATCTTCCGTCGAGGTTGGATTTGAATCTGAAGGTACTACCACAGGAGAGGCTGTATATCCGTATTATAGCGGAATTGATGATTCTGGAAGAATTAAACAGCTGGACGGTGCAAATAGGTGGTGGCTCCGCTCGCCGTACGTTTCGTACTCCTACTACGTGAGGGGTGTCAGCAGCGACGGTAGTCGGCACGGCAGTAACGCTTACTATAGCACGGATGGGCTCTCCCCTGCTTGCGTTATAATTTAAAATCAGTAATCAGCCCCCGCAAGGGGGCTGGACACATAAAAGGAGTATATCAATATGGCAGTGCCAGAAGGGAAAAGAAGCAAATCAAAATTGGCCTTTTATACAAAAGCAATAGAATTAGCTGACTACACTACTACAATATGCAATAACAATAAAATATTCCCTAAACGGGATAGATGGATGGTTACAAATAGAATTGTATCTGCAGCTATTGCAATATTAACAAACGTTGTTAAGGCCAATGGGATTTATGTATCGGCTATAAAGGATTACAAAAACAGGAGAAAATATCAGGAGCTAGCAAGGGATTCCACTTTGGAATTATTAGCATTGATGGACTTAGCCTATGCTAAATATCCTATTGGAAGCAAAAGGATGGCGCATTGGACTAAGCTTGTAGTGGTAGAAAGAAAGCTGATTTTAAAGTGGATGAAATCTGATAAGGACAGGTTTAAGATCTTAAAATAAACCACCATAGGGCAATAGTTGTATATTGAGCCCGCTCGCCGTACGTTTCATACTCCTACAACGTGAGGGATGTCAACAGCGACGGTAGTCGGAACAACAATAACGCTAACAATAGCACGAATGGGCTCTCCCCTGATTGTGTGTATAGCCCGTATAAAGTAGACTATTTTTAGTTGAAATCAGTGCACCACACGCAAGGAATTATTGCCCTGTCCTGAATAGGCAAATATAAAGCATTGATGTGGTTTGCTTTTGTTAAAGCAAGTACCGCTATACACAATGCTTATTTTTACATCAGAAAGGATAATTACATTAGACAAAATAGCAGAAGAAGTTTGCAGCTTTGAAAATCTTTATAAGGCCATGAAGAAATGCAGAAAAGGTGTAATGTGGAAAGATAGTGTTGCGAGGTATTGCAATAACGGGCTTTCCAGCATCCTAAAGTTACAGTGCAGCCTTATAAGTGGTTCCTATAAAATAGATAATTACCAACACTTTTTAATACATGAACCAAAAGAGAGGCACATAGTAAGTACGAAATTCAAGGATAGAGTTTTCCAAAGGAGCCTATGTGACAACTATGTATATAGCGCTATTACAAGAAGCTTTATATATGATAATGGAGCTTGTCAAGTCGGCAAAGGGGCTGATTTTTCCCGGGATAGGTTAACATGCCATATGCAAAGATACTACCGCAAATATGGAACATCCGGCTATGTACTACGCTGTGATATGAGACACTTTTTTGACAGCACGCCACATCAGACAGCCAAGAATGCTATGAAGAAAAACATTAAAAATAAATATGCCTTGCACCATGTATTGAATATTATAGATAGCTTTAATGAAGGGGATAATCCTGAAGTAGGATTAGGATTGGGCAGCCAAGTCACCCAGTTAGTGGAGTTATCCGTACTCAATGAATTAGACCACATCATTAAAGAAAAACTTAAAATCAAGTATTATGTGCGGTATATGGACGATTTGATATTGATATGCCACAACAAAGATTATCTAAAATATTGTCTAAGAGTAATAAGAAGGCATGTGCAAGAGTTAGGGCTGTCTTTGAACAAAAGGAAAACTCAAATATTTAAATTAAATCAAGGCATCAATTTCCTAGGCTTTAAATTTAGGTTAACTAATACTGGTAAGGTTATTAAAACTCTAGGGAAGAGGAACATCAAGAATAGGAAAAGGAAGCTTAGGAAATACCGACAATTAGTGAAAGAAGGAAGAATGCCTAAAATAAAAGCTGATAAATGTTATGAATCATGGAGGGCTCATGCCAAGAAGGGCAATTCATATAAGCTTTTAAAAAGGATGGACCAATATTATTTGAATTTATGGAAGGAGTGATCAGATGTTTAGAAAGGTATCTATTGCCGAGCAGGTACGGCATGAAAAAGCAAACAGCTTGCGACGTCAAAATGAGCAAGACAAGATAGAAAAAATGATATTAGAAGAATTGGTCAATATCAATTTTAGCCAGTCAATACTAAATTTGGGAGTTGATAATATATGACGTACGAGATTTGCAAGGAGCTAATTAGGATCAAGGACTTTGATGAAAACAGCAAGGCCGATCTATTGAGCAAGCTTGATGTATTCCTGCTGAATGATAGGTTCAGCGAGGGGAAATACAACGAGTTGGTTAAGTTGCTGAATGAAAAACCAATAGTAACTAAGTAGGAGGCACTGACACAGTGCCTTTTTTATTATAGCAGAAAGAAGGTATCAAATGCAGGAGAGGGATGGGCAGGATGGGGATTGGTACGATAACAAGGAATTATACGAGATGCTGCAAGGCCTGAAGGCTGATATAACAGAGCTTAGCAAAGAAATGGCACAGACTCGTACGCTGATACGAGATTACAACGGGCTGCGTCAAAAGGTGGAAGATGTAAATTCAAGAATGAACACATTGAAATGGGGTGTGCCTGTGGTTGTTTCGATCGTAGGCATTATTTTTACTATTTTAAATTATGCGGGGTGAAATAAGTGATACAAGTCAAAGAAATGTACCTAGACAAGGGTGCTAAGGGTAGGCCGGGTACAAGAATAACGCCCAAAGGGTTAGTAATTCACTGGACAGCCAATCAAAGCAGAGGCGCAAAGGCCATGAACAACCGGGGCTACTTTAATAATTCCGGTGTAGCCTCCAGTGCTCATTATGTGGTGGACGATGGTAGAACTGTTCAATGTCTTCCGGAAAATGAAATGGCCTATCATGTAGGTGCTAAAACGTATAAAAAGGCCGCATTGCAGCGTTTAAGCGCCTACCCGAATAATTGTACAATCGGTATAGAGATGTGTGTTGACGAAGGCGGAGATTTCCGCAGGACCTATCAGAACACCGTCGAATTGGCCGCTGATATTTTGAAACGCTACGGCTGGACAATCAACCAGCTTTGGAGGCATTACGATATTACCGGGAAGGACTGCCCCAGGTTTTTCGTGAATGATGCTACGGCCCAACAGTATGGATTCACCAGCGCAGCAGACGGGTGGAAGCAATTCAAGATAGACGTAAATAACCAATTAGGGGGTAATTTTAAAATGGCTAACAGTAACAGCCCTAGCGCATGGGCAAAGCAGGCTTGGGAATGGGCAAAAGCAGAAGGGTATATGGATGGCGAAAGGCCGCATGATACGGTCACCAGAGAAGAGCTCGCGGCCGTTTTGTACCGCTTAAAGGAGGTGAAATAATGATGAACGAATTCATGACGATTGAAATGCTAGCGACATTCGCAGGGCTTACCGCAGCTGTAGCACTGATAGTACAGTTCACGAAGTCTATCGTGAAGAATAACTTTGCTGATGGAGCAGTCAGACTGTATACCTTCATAGTAGCTCTGGTCCTAACTTTCATTTTCGCGAAGTCAGGCGCAGGTATAGAAGGCATAGTGCTCACCGTGATCAACTCAATACTCGTATCTATCGCAGCTATGGGAGGGTATGAGGTAGTAGCAGACCCGAAAGCAAGAAAGGAGAAACCAGAAAAGTAGTGTAAAATAACAAAAGGAGCGGTATAAAAACCGCTCCTAATACAAAAATGCAGAAAATAGTAGAACAATTCCTTAAAAAGGTAATCTAAAAAGCTAAATCATAATAATACAAGATAGTGATGTTTTAAGTCCTTGAAAGGTAAGCTAAGGATTTAGCAAAAACTTGCTAAAACAATATAAAAATAACTATCGTTTTGAATCCTAAAAGGAGAAACCTAAAATTATTAACTAAATTAAGTATATAACAGGTGATATTACTTGTCAAATCTATTTTATATAGCCTATTTATTACCATTTCCATTACAATGCTTTACGAGCCATCAAATTTTAATTTAATCTTACAAGCATATAATTAGTCCAATAAAATATTTAAGATTGGTTTATCAGCCATTATATAAGCCAATTTTGGGGAGCAAGCAATAAAAAAAGAGGCCATCAATCGGCCTCTAACTTTTTCACCTCTTCTGCTATGACATTCGTCGGCGGATATACTCCGCTCCGGCTGATGGTGCCGCCGGACAAGTCGACAGCCTCCTCCGCTAGGCTTTCCCCGTTCGGGATGTCCTCCGTGATGTTTTTCTTTCTGTATATTATTTCGGCCCGGAAGCTCTGCACATTCACATAGAGTTCCGGCATGCCATCCCCTTTCTCGAACAAGGCTACCCATTCCGCTGCATTATACAGCGGTACAGCCTCGTTCGCGGTTATATATTGTTGAATTAGAGACCGTACCGTTTCCGATACGGTCTTATGTTTTCTGTTGCAAATTCCTTTGAGCTTCTCCGCCTCCGCCGTTGTTATGCGGATACGGAGAAAATTATCTAATTTAATCATGTTGTCCCTCCTCAAAATGATGTAGGGCGTATCGGCTACGCCC
>ENA-UOOI01001633-UOOI01001633.1-fermentation-metagenome-genome-assembly--contig:-NODE-1633-length-22436-cov-34.494348_pt1 | contig 22436 bp, 22 predicted proteins | sample MGYA00245779_ERZ724027 | MGnify/ENA primary metagenome ERZ724027 (study PRJEB28704, sample SAMN03018318) | fermentation metagenome | biome: anthropogenic terrestrial biome; feature: soil...
TTTGCTTAAGATTATTTTATATCTTAAAGTATAATGTTGATTTTTTGAGCAATCCAAGTGAGCGGTGTGAGCCTTACAACTTAAAAAAGCGTGAACAGGCAAACGAGGATGCTCAAAATCAACATATGATATGTGAGGGGATCGGCATGATTAAAGAAGTGATTGTTGTAGAGGGAAGAGACGACTGTATAGCTGTAAAGAGGGCTGTCGGCGCTGAAATAATAGTGACTGGAGGATATGCGATGCCCAAGGGCACACTGGAGAGGATAAAGCTTGCCGCTAAAAATAGAGGGGTTATAATATTTACGGATCCGGATTATGCAGGGGAAAAAATACGCAGAATAATCAGCAGCAAGGTAAAAGGATGCAAGCACGCATTCCTTCCTGTGGAATGCGCAACAAAGGATGGAGACATTGGCATCGAAAATGCCTGCCCTGAGGATATAATAGATGCGCTTACGAAAGCAAGGGCCGAAACCGTGGACAGGGTGCAGGAATTCAGCATTCGGGATATGATAGCCAATGATTTTCTAGGTACATGCAAAGCCGGCATTAGAAGAGACAGACTTGGCAGGGAATTGGGCATAGGACATGCAAATGGGAAACAGTTTTTGTCAAGGTTAAATAATTACGGAATTACAAGAGAAGAATTTGATCTGGCTGTCTCAAAAATAAATAGCTGTACTAAAAAGTGTTGATCTTTAAGCAAGCCTGATTTATGCGTTATAAACCAATAAGAAAAGCAGGTATGGGAATGGATGATTTATTGAGGATTGTAAGAACACGTGAGATAATTAAAAAGTATAAGTTTAAATTCAACAAGAGTTTGGGCCAGAATTTTTTGATAGATGATGCGATTTTAAAGAAAATAATAGAATCATCGAATTTGACCAAGGATGACAGTGTGCTTGAGATAGGACCCGGCATAGGCACTCTTACAATGGAACTTGCTTCTCATGCTAAAAAGGTGCTCACAATTGAGCTGGACAGCAGCTTAATGCCTATACTTGAGGATATTTTTAAGGGGTATGACAATATAAGGATTCATCATGGAGATGCATTAAAAGAAGACTTAAAACAAGTTTCGTCGGGTTATCTCGATGAACCGGTAAGCATATGCGCAAACATACCGTATTATATAACGACTCCTCTTATAACCAAATTTTTTAAAGGGGAATTGAAGATAAAAACCATAGTCCTCATGGTCCAAAAGGAAGTAGCCGAAAGGATGGTCGCTGATCCCGGCGGAAAGGATTATGGAGCATTATCGCTGCTTGTGCAGTATTATTCAAAGCCGAGCATAGAGGCTATAGCACCCCCAAAATGTTTTATGCCAAGGCCCAAGGTTGACTCGGCAGTTATAAAGCTTGATATCAATAAAGAACCGCCGGTTGAAATAGAAGATGAGGATCTTTTCTTTCGCATAATAAGAAGTTCTTTTGAACAGAGGCGAAAAACCCTGTCCAATTCATTAAAACCTCTGGGCATACCGTCTGAAATATTGCTAAAGGCCTTTCAAGAAGCCGGCATAGATCCCAAAAGAAGGGGAGAGACCCTGTCACTGCAGGAATTTGCAGCCTTATATCACAAAATAGAAAAGGCACTGTGCGATTAGCAGGCTTACATAATAAATTAGTTAGTACTAAAAAGAGGATAATCCCTCTTTTTTTTGTCACTTTAGAAAATATCATACATATATTATAATGAATAAATTTTATTTTGGGAGGGAATCGATTGGCTGCAAAAAAAAGTTACAATAGATATTTTATTATATTCCAGGAAGAAGATAAAGGATACGGAATGGGGCCAGACAGGCCGCCCACGGGGTATGTCAAAGTTGAGACGAGAAACGACAAGAGCAAGGTGACGGTATATGTGCAGAACTTAAAACCTTTTGAATCAGGCGAATGTTTATATAAATGTTACCTAGTAGGCCATCATGACGGCAAGGGTTGTTCCGCTTACCTCGGCATAGTGAACATAGATGATCTGGGAAGAGGAGAATCATCCTGGGAAACAGGTTATGAGAATGCTTTTAATTCGAGCACTTCTATAGATAAGTTTAACGGTGCGGCCATCATAGCGCAAAGGGAGGAGTCCTCGGGTATAATAGCTCCGCTTGCAGGCTATATGAGCAAAGAGAAGTTTGACTGGAGGAGCGTGATACCTGCTGGTAAACAAGCCCAAAAAGTAAATGAAGATAATTTGGAATCGACACAGGACGCGAAAGAGGAGCAGGAGGTTTTGACCGATGAGGCGGCCAAATTCCAGGAATACGAAGAAAGTATACTGGAAACAAGCGAGCCTATTGAGCCTGAAAAACCCGCTGAATCGGAAGATGTGCCTGCTGAGGACATGGCAGGAACATCAGAGCCTGAAACACCGCGAATGGAGGATGACGTTAAAGAAGATATAAGAATAGAAGAAAGCGAGTATGAAAATATAGATGAACCTCCTTGCGAGAATGTCGCTTACGAGACTGATAATACAACCAATACTGAGACGACTCAAGGAACCGAAAATGACGATAAAAAAGATGATGATATAAGGTCCAAACATAAAGAGCATAAATACAATTATCATGATTACTATAAATATGATTGCAGAAATATTCTTAAGAGAACTTTGGAGGGGATACTTTCTGATTATGAGAAGATTGACAAACATAAAGAGCTTAAGGATTGCAGCATATGGAAGGTTGACATGAGAAAATACAAAAGGGATGTATATAAGGTGAACATGTATCCATGTTATGATTTGGTGTTTTATCCGATGGTATACAATCCTCAGCGCAACTATTATAAATATATAAGAAAACACGGGCATTATCTATTCGGCATCAAGCATGGCAAGGATGGAAGAACTGCGGCGATAATATACGGCATACCTGGCAAGAAAACATCATGTGATCAACCGTTTGAGGGCAGCACGGGTTTTACAAAATGGGTGTCATGGGGTGGAGACCGGGGGTATTGGATGATGATGTACGATCCCATGACAGGTATGATAATATCACAAAGATAGGGTTTGGGGACACTCCTCCTGTTTAGAAACGTTTTAAATGGGATTGGGGTGTCCTTGCCAAGTTTATAAGAGGTGGTCGTTTTGATACTGGTTGATTTAAAAAGTATGAGAAAGCTTGTAATCATTATTTTGTGCATCATTTTTTTTGCCGGACTGTTTACTATGGGATATACGAGATTGCATACGGAAACGAGTGCCACTTTGGATGAAGTCAAGTATAAGGATTATACAGGGCTTGACGGCAAAATTTCATATAAACTGCCCTTGGAATGGGAAACTTCGGAAAAGGATTTTGATGGAGAGGAGATATTGTATCACAATGACTTTACGTCCAGGGATAAGGCATTGCGTGGTTATGTACAGATATGGAATTTAAACATGCCTCTTATAGAGTTTATAAAAAGGGGCAGGGAGAGCGGAATAGGCATCACGACATATAAATATTATATAATCGAAGATGTTAAAATTAACGGCAGTGATGGTTACATACTAAGTTACAGTAAAGCTAAAGATAACAATAAATATACAAAGGCTTTCGAGGTATTCGTGCTTGATAAGGCAAACATTTTTTACAGGTTTGCATTTTACATGGATGAGAGCAAATGGAAAGATGGTTACAGGATGTATTTTTTAAATATTGCGGCATCGGCGAAAATAAAAAATTGATTCGTATAAAAAAGCCTTCAAGGCTTTTTTATTTTGCTATGTTACAAACGGAATGCTCAAAATCAACATCTTTGTTTAACAGAGTCCTTTATTTTTTAATTATAAAGCCTCCTGCGAAGATTGATGGGCAGATGATATAAAAAACTATTTAGGAGTTAATTATGTTAAATTTTATATAAAGTATAATATATAATATAATTATGTGGAGGTGATAGCTTTGGGCGTATCCATATTGAAAGACGGATCCCGGTGCATTATCAGAAGAGCTTCGCAAAGAGATGCCGCAGAGATAGTAAGGTATTCAAATGCTGTGGGCGGAGAATCTGATTTTTTAAGCTACGGGCTCAATCAGTTTGGGCATAATGTAGATGAGGAGAAGCAGATAATAAGGGAATATGACCAGGCTATGAACCGCATATTTATTGTTGCCGAGATAGATGGGAGCATTTGCGGGATGCTGACATTTTGGGGCAATAGCAGAAAGAGATTGGAGCACTGGGGCGAGATGGGAATCAGTGTATCGAAAAGATGCTGGAACAATGGAGTCGGGACCGTGCTTTTAAAATATTTTATAGATTGGGCAAAGGATGGCGGAATAATAAAGAAGGTCAATCTCATGGTAAGAGAGGACAATCATGCTGCTGTGGCGTTATATAAAAAAGCAGGCTTTGAGATTGAAGGAAGGATAAAGCGCGCTATGAAAGTTGATGGAATATATTATGATTTTTTATATATGGGCAAATTGATTGACTATTAAAGATATGCTATGTTAAAGTATGATGTTGATTTTCTGGAATGCTTTTGCTATATCAAGATAAATAAGTAAATATTTTGGGACAGGTGATACTATGAAAAAAATTGGAGCAGTTTTACTGTTTATATCGGTTATGTTTGTAGTTTGCTCGTGTGATTATATGGAGTTAAGCTTTAACAGGGGTAAAAATCCATTCGCTGATCAGCTTATCAATGCTTCCAGGATTATTTTTACAAATTGCAAGGATAATGCTCTTAAATTTACGGTATCAGACCCAAAAGTAATAAAACAGATTGTGGATATAACAAGCAAAAGCAGGGAAGTGGAAGGTTTGGCACCTGATGTGAAACCTGATTATAAGATAGAATTTTATCTTCCAAACGGCAGAGTGATATCATTTGACTATTGGATGGGAGCAGCGGAAAACAATAAGGAGATTAATCTTAAGGAAGAAAAAGGCAAATATTATATGGTTCAAGGAAGCCTTGATACATATATAATCAACAGCATCAAGATGTATGAAAGGCCTGAAAAATTCGATAAGCTTTATTCGGCATGTCTTTCCGAAAGCATATCTTTGCTGAAAAAAGATGAGGACGGCTCCACCACTGTTGGGGTTGACATAAATTCAGACAGGAAAATGCGCAAATATACCATGTCTTATGAATTGAGGAAAATTTTGAATGGCATAAAAGCGGAAGGTTTTGATGTCGTGCCGTATTCTGAAGGAGGAGAGTATTCATACATCGTGTCCTTTATTACGAACATGTATAACCCTACGAAAGCAAAGATCACAGTTGAAGCTGTCAGGGTATCCGATAAGACCAAAAAAACATTTGTATTTGAACCCAAGCTGACAGGAAGCACATGGACCACAAACAGGGTTATTGAAAGTGAAAAGGAATAAAAATCAAATATAAAAATAATATAATATATGAACATGTAACTCTCTAGTATTTAGATTTTGTATAAGGGGTGGGCTTTTTGAGGAGGGTTAAGTTCTTATATTATATATCGATAGCAGCGCTTATTGCGGTAGGAGTGCTTTTTGTGAAGGCAAACAGATATAAAAGCACGATAAGCATGGTCAGCACGATAAAAGATAAGATAATCGTCATGTACAGCTCCAATTTTAAGAGGATGTATGAGGATTCAAAACAAAGGGAGACAGGCGATATGGCGATGCTGTGCATTGAAGGAGTGAGCCTGCTTAAAGACGGAGGGCTTAATTCTGTATATCTGAGGCTTGGAGAAGGAACTGAAGATCCATATACTTTATCAGGGTTGTATCTTGAAAAGAACCTCGATAAAAAATATAAATATGTACTCATAGATATAAGCAGGGCTCAAACCAAATACGGCAGGAAATACGATATTGCAAATAAAGTCTGCTGCCCGATATCAATGATAATTTCAAAAAAATCAACCAGCTATGATGATACGCTTCTCTTTGCGGGCAGGATAAAATCGATCATAGATAAAAAGTATGGGACATTGCCGGTTCATATTATTACCGTTGATGATGGTGATTACAACCAGAGCATGGGTTCCATGGGAATGACTGTTGAAATTGGAGATGCGGCAAATACATATGATGAGGCAAGAGAGTGCCTTAGGATATTCTGCAGTGCCGTGCTGGAACTCGCCGGTATGGAAAGGTAAACTACACAGAAAATAAAGAATAATACAACTTTTCTATAACCCATTGACAGTGTTTTAAATAGGCATTAGAATTATACCTAATTTAACATATTTGCGATGAAGAGAAGAGTATGTATGGGCCGGTGCATAAGCGAGCCGGTGATGGTGCAAGACCGGAGCAGCGCCCATATTGAAGAACATCCCTGAGTTTCTAACCCAAATCTGTTTAAAAGCATGAAAGTAGGCTTAGGCGGAGCCAAACCGTTATATATTGGGCAGTATCGAAATTTTTCTGTACTGGCAGAGAGGGCATTGCAGTGCAATGCCAATCAGGGTGGTACCGCGGATAAATACCTTTCGTCCCTATTCAGGGATGAAAGGTATTTTTTTAATTATAGGCCATGTTAAAGTATAATATTGATTTTGAGCGATCCAAGTGCGAACAGGTGAACAAGGATGTTCAAAATCAACATCTTTGCCAAACAAAATTTATTTTATAAGGAGGAAATCATATGGTAGTGCATGACAAGGAACTTATCATTCCGGTTGGATATAAAACCGAACTGGATATCAGAAAAACCCAAGTTGCAATAAAAAAGCTGAAGGATTTTTTCGAGAGAAGATTATCTGAAGAGCTTAACCTGACCAGGGTATCAGCACCTCTTTTTGTGAGGAAGGATACAGGATTGAATGATAATTTGAATGGAGTTGAAAGGCCTGTTTCTTTCGATATAAAAGCTGAAGAGGGCGTGGAACTCGAAATAGTGCAATCACTCGCCAAATGGAAGAGGATGGCTTTATACAGATACGGGTTTAAAAGAGGGGAAGGTCTTTATGCAGATATGAATGCTATACGAAGAGATGAGGATTTGGATAATCTGCATTCGATATATGTTGACCAATGGGACTGGGAAAAGGTTATAGACAAACAGGATAGAAACGAGGCAACCTTAAAGGAGACTGTAAGGTCGATATATAAGGTGTTCAGGGAAACTGAAAGATATATATCTTCGGAATATCCTTATATAGGCAGGACGCTTCCTGATGAAATATTTTTTATTACATCTCAGGAGCTTGAGGATATGTATCCTAAGATAAGCCCAAAGGAGCGGGAAGATGCCATATGCAAGGACAAAGGTGCTGTCTTTGTGATGCAGATAGGAGGAGCATTAAAATCGGGAGAAAAACACGACGGCCGTGCTCCGGACTATGACGATTGGAGCTTAAATGGAGATATACTTTTCTGGTATCCTGTATTGGAAAAAGCATTTGAGCTGTCTTCAATGGGAATAAGGGTGGATGAGGAAACCCTCCTAAAGCAGCTGAAAATCGCAGGTTGTGAGGAAAGAAAAAATTTTGAATTTCATAAGATGCTGCTTGAAGGTAAATTGCCGTATACGATGGGAGGAGGAATAGGCCAGTCCAGAATTTGCATGTTCTTTTTAAGAAAGGCCCATATAGGGGAAGTGCAGTCTGGCATATGGAGCGATGATGTTATAGAAAGATGTGAAAAGGCGAATATAGAGCTTCTGTGATAATATGGAAATTATGCTTTGATAATACGGACAAATCATTGTAAAATAGTATCAATGATTGTATTGCAGGAGGGATTTCTATGGAGATGTGGCTAAAGGAAGTGCAGATAGACGGAGCGGCAATGACTTACAAGGTAAACAAGACCATTGTAACAAAAAAGACCAGGTACCAGGACTTAGCCATAGTAGATACGGACATATTCGGAAAAATGCTGGTACTCGATGGGATAGTTCAGTTAACCGAGAGGGATGAGTTTGTATATCATGAAATGATTGCTCATATCCCGCTGTTCACCCATCCAAATCCCAGAAAAGTGCTTGTTGTAGGCGGAGGGGATGGGGGGACCGTAAGAGAGGTACTAAAGCATCCTTCAGTTGAAAATGTGGTGCTCTGTGAGATTGACGGCGATGTCATAGATGAGTGCAAAAAATATCTGCCACAGGTAAGTTGCGGTCTAAATGATAAAAGATGTACGATAATAGTTGGTGACGGCATATCATATGTAAAGGAACATAAAAATGAATATGATGTTGTGATAGTGGATTCTACAGATCCATTCAGTATTGCCGAAGGCCTTTTCAAAGGGAATTTTTATAGGGATATATATGAATCCCTGACAGATGACGGAATGCTTGTGGCGCAGACGGAATCCCCTTTCTATCTTCCTGATACCGTAAGGAAGGTTTTTAATGATGTAAAGTCCATATTTCCTATAACAAAGCTTTTTATGGCAGCAATACCGACTTATCCGGGAGGATACTGGAGCTTTACAATAGGATCAAAAAAATATGATCCTTCCAATGTAGACATAGATTCAATACCTGAGATAGGAACTAAATATTATACAAGGGAACTGCATAAGGCGTGCTTTGTGCTTCCGAAATTTATAAGGGATATAATAGGTGAACAATAAAATATTGTCTATTTAAGATAGACTGATATCAATATGGCCGGTACGGGTCATATACTGTATTAGGAAGAGGAGGTGCAGTATATGACCGATCGTAAGGCTGCAGTAAGACGAGACACAGAAACTGATGAAAGACTGTCCGTGACATCACGTCATGTACATGATTACAGCGGGATAACCATGGATTCAGGAGCCGGCGTATCGATTCACAACCACCAGTTTTCAGGGTCCACAGACATTCCAATAATGGTTGGGGATGGGAAACACGTTCACCGTTATAATAATAATACGACTGTTGACAGAAACCATATCCATGTAATGGAAGGCACAACCGGAGTCAATATAGATATATCCGGAGGAGGCCATATACATGTTGCAAAAGGAAGTACCTCGGCCAAAATGGATCATACCCATGATTATGAGCTTTCCACATCGATAGTTATAAAACCTAAACGCAAAAAATATTAGGGGCACATGATATGTGCTCCAATTTCTACTGATGTGTTAAAACGAGGTCAAGAAAGCTTCCAGCCTGAAAATGATGCGGCAGATGCCGCTTCGTTATATTATGGAATTTATCATCTTTTTTACAATTTTTCTTGCGTCCTTGTATGGAATATTGCATTTGAGCAAAAAATCAAGTACCAAAGGATTGTAACATCCTATATATTCCAAAGTTTCGCCAAGCCCCGAATTATATTTGGAGCCTATTTTTTTTGCTTTGCGATATCCTTTACCAGTTTGTGCATTATCGTGGGCCGATTTTTCATCCGGTTTGTATATTATCCCGGGATATCTATAAATGCAGAGGGGGCAGGGCATAAAGTATACAAAATGGAATCCAGATGGCATGCTTTTGTATTGAAAAGGATGATGGCTATTGTACAATATAAGGCACCTCATCCGAGTTCATGCTTTTTTCAGCCTGGGGTTCGGTCTCAACCACTGCAGTCTTTGGTGGTGTTGGTGTCTTAAAATCATCTATAGCAGGGCGGTGGTGCTTATGCCTTTTCTTTTTAGGTATGACGGCAGGGCTGTCAAGTCCATTTTCATGCTCATATAGTTCATATCTCCCGTGAAACCCATTTCCAAACCCTAGAAGTATTATGGCAAAGGCTGCAATTATAAGCAATTCCCTTAATTTGCCGTCATCTTTTTTGGCTTCTATGTTAAAATACTTGCTGAGATTCATATAAACCACTCCATATTCAAAATATGTATGTATCCATCTATTACTATATTATGGAGCGGATATTACAGCGTTACAGAATGTAATACAAACGAACATCTTTATTTAACATTTTAGCCACACATTTGACATAATAGCTATATAAAATATTATATTGAATTACTGATTTGCTGTAATAATTAGTCTTAACAAGGTTAAATTAGTGTACAGAGGTGATGATTTTGATTGAGGTTATTGATGTAACCAAACGTTATGGACGGCATGTCATACTGGATAAGATAAACTTTACGGTAGATAAAGGTGAGGTGCTGGGCTTTTTGGGACCCAATGGCGCAGGTAAAAGCACTACCATGAATATCATAACAGGTTATATATCTGCAACCGAAGGTCAGGTAAAAGTGGATGGTATAGATATGTTGGAACATCCGGAAAAGGTCAAAAAAAAGATAGGCTATCTTCCGGAAATTCCGCCTCTATATCCGGAAATGACGGTTGAGGAATATTTGAGATTCGTATGTGATATCAAGAAAGTTTCAGGGCCGAAAAGGGAAGAGAGTCTAAAGCAAGTAATGGATACGGTAAGGATATCCGATGTAAAAGAAAGGCTGATTAGGAACCTTTCAAAAGGATACAGGCAGAGGATTGGAATAGCACAGGCCATAATAGGCGATCCTGAAGTATTGATACTGGATGAGCCCACTGTAGGCCTTGATCCGAATCAGATAATAGAGATAAGGAACCTCATAAAAGAGCTTGGAAAAAGGCACACGATAATACTAAGCTCTCATATACTTCCTGAAGTCAGTGCCATATGCGGCCGTGTGCTCATAATCAATAAAGGCCAGATCGTTGCGGAAGGCAGTCCTGAGGAACTTTCACAGCAATTCAACTACAGCAGCAAGATATTGCTTAGGATAAAGGGAGATGGCGAGGAAGCCGTAAAGACGATCCAAGGAATTGAAAATGTCGTATCTGTGGCAAATCAAGGAGTTAAGGAAGACAATACTGTGGACATACTTGTGGAATCCAAAAAGGGAGTGGATATAAGAGAGCAGCTTTTTAATGCTATGAGCTTTGCAAACCTTCCCATTTATATGATGAAACCCATGAACCTTACCCTTGAAGATATATTTGCACAGGTTACAACTCATGAGGAGGTGGAAAAATGATTGCGGTATTCAATAAGGAAATAAGGTCATATTTCACATCTGCCATAGGTTTTATATTTATGGCCGTGTTTTTATTGATATCAGGAATATTTTTCGCTTTTATAAACTTGCTTCAGGCAAGCTCATATTTTAGTCCGGTACTTGAAAATTGCATATTCGTATTCCTGTTGCTCGTGCCGGTGCTCACAATGAGGACAATAGCTGGAGAGACCCATCAGAAGACTGATCAGCTGCTTTTGACATCGCCCCTTAAAGTTTCGGACATAGTGCTTGGCAAATACTTTGCAGCTGTTGCGCTTTTTTTGCTAACGCTTCTTATAACCTGTATTTATCCTTTGATAATGAGCATGTATGGAAACATAAGTGCCTTGGAGATAATAGGCGATTATTTGGGATTTATACTTATGGGGAGTTCATTCATATCGATAGGCTTATTTGTTTCATCGATTTCCGGGAATCAGGTAACTTCGGCAGTTGGAACATTTGGAGCGCTGCTTTTTATCTGGCTGATCGACTGGGTGCAGCAAGGCCTGCCGACAAGCCTGACCTCAGGCGTGATATTTGCAGGCATATTGGTAATATTGTTGTGCATCATAATATACTATGCCACAAAAAACATATATGCCGGTACGATTGTTGGCATTGCGGGAGCTGCCGTGATGGCAATCGTTTATTTTACAAAGAAGACTCTTTATGAAGGATTTACTGCTAAATTTTTAGGATGGTTTTCACTTCTAAAGAGATATGAATCATTTTCAATGGGAATACTCGATGTAAGTTCAATAATATATTACATTACATTTTCAGCAGCATTTTTATTTTTAACTGTACGAATGATAGAAAAAAGAAGATGGAGCTAAGGAGGTGCAGTTAGATGAAAAAAATCGATATTAAGAAATCATTCCAGAATAAAAAGTTTAAATATGGAGGCTATGCAACCCTGACGACTGCTGCTGTCCTTGCAATACTTCTTGTAATAAATCTATTGGCCGGACAGTTGAATTTAAAGTTTGATCTTACGCAGAACCGTATGTTTTCGCTCTCCAATCAGACTTATAATGTTTTGAACGGATTGAAAGATAATGTGAATATATATGTTTTTGCAGAGTCGGGGAAAGAGGATCCGACGATAAAAACCATAATAGACAAATACAAGGCAGGATCAAAAAAAATAGTGCTTGAGTATGAGGATCCGGTAAAGTATCCTCAATTTGCTAATCAGTTCAGTCAAAATGGCACCGAAGTCAGGGAGGGAAGCATAGTTATAAAATCCGGAAGCAAATTCAAGCTTATAGACCCTTCCGATCTTGTAAATTACACATATGATCAGACAGGCCAGCCCTCTGCTGATTCGCTCGCAATAGAGCAGAAGGTGACAAGTGCCATAATAAATGTCACCTCAAGCGAGAGTCCTGTATTGTTTACATTGAAAGGGCACGAGGAGGCTGATCTTCCATCACAGGTCACAAGCCAGCTGGAAAATGAAAATTATACAGTTAAGGATGTCAACCTTCTTTTAAAGGATGCAAAATTGACCGATGGAGCAGCTCTTCTAGTAAATTCTCCCAAACGTGATATTTCGGCTGATGAGGCAGCCAAGATAAAGGATTTTCTTTCAAAAGGCGGCCGCGCAATATTTTTGATGGGAATAACCAGCAATGAGCTTCCAAATTTTCAGTCCTTATTAAACAGTTATGGAGTAGGCATAAAAAAGACGATAGTCGTTGAAGGAGATTCAAGATACAGTACAAATTATCCAATATACCTTGTGCCTGAAATGGGGGCTCAGGAGATAGTAAATCCTCTTAAATCGGATAATATGCCTGTGCTCATACCGGGCGCCCAAGCCATTGAGATGCAAAAACTAAAGAAAAGTTCAATCAGCATAGAACCATTGCTTACAACATCCGAAAATTCATGGGGCAAAGCGAACATAAATTCTCAAACCGTGGAAAAGGAGAATGGGGACTATGCGGGACCGTTTGACATTGCAGTTGCAGTGACCGACAAATCCCAGAACAGTTCTGTAAAGGATACTAAACTCGTGGTGGTTTCAAATGGGCTTTTCATAAATTCTCAGTTTGCAGATGCAGGCGGGAATTTGGACTTTCTGATGAACAGCGTAAATTGGCTGCAGGATAAGACGGATAGGATATCGATTAGGCCAAAGAGTTTGGATACCGGTACTCTCACTATAAATAGTTTTCAGAGACTGCTTTTCTCAGGCATTGTTGTGATTATCATACCCGGCTTGATTGCGGTATGGGGAATTACGGTATGGTTGAGGAGGAAGCGTGCATGAGCAAAGGTAAGAACCTCATAGTGCTTGCAGCCGTATTCGTGCTGCTTTTGGGAGCTTTTATCTATGTAAAGAATAAGCCGTCAGCGGGAAGCAATACTGAAAGCGAAGCAAAAAAAATAAAACTTGAAGTATATGATCAAAACAAAATTAAAAAAATGATGATTGCCTCTGAAAAGAACACGCTTGAGCTCGAAAAGGATGGAGATACCTGGAAGCTTAAACCGGATACAAACATAAAGCTTGACCAGACTAGTGTAGGAAGCATTGCCACAAGTTTTGCAAATCTTTATGCCGACAGGATCGTAGATGATAACCCCGGCGACATTGAGCAGTACGGTTTAGGTTCAGGCAAATACACGGCCACGGCGACCTTGGATGATGGGACCCAAAAAACGATTTATATTGGAAATGCAGTGCCTGGCGGAAGTGGGTATTATATGATGGTGAAAGGCGATGCTAAACTTTACCTTATCGCTTCATCCGAAGGTGAGCATTTCCGGTATACTGTTTCAGATATAAGGGATAAAACTATATTTGCAGCTTCTGGGGATTCATTAAATTATATAAAGATAAATTTAAGCGATGGAACTTCAATGGAAATAAAGAAGCTCCAGGATAGTTCAGCTAAGGCGAGTGACTATTCTGACAGCAGCTGGATTTTGTCAAGACCTTACAGCCGTTCATATAGCATGGACCAAACAGCAATAGAGGGCATGATAAGCAGCGTGACGGATTTGAAAGCCAGCGGATTTGTCGATGCTAAAGATTATTCCGAGTATGGGCTTGATAAACCATCCCTGGATGTCACGGTAAATGCCGGGGAAAATGCGCTGCACCTGCTCTTTGGTAAAAAGGCTGATGATTCAAATATATATCTAAAGGTTGATGGGAATGAACAGATTTATAAAGTAGCTAGTTCTGTATATGATTCATTCAATAAAAAGCCGTTTGATATTGTGAATAAATCACCTTACATTATAAATATTGATGATGTTGACAGCATTACGATAGAGGAAAATAACAATAAGTATGTGCTGTCGCTCAGCAGGGTAAAAAAACCTGCTCAAAAAGAAGGAGAAGAAGAGCAAGTTACAACCACATATAGTGTAAATGGAAAAACCGTGAAAGAGGAAGATTTTAAAAACTTTTACCAATCATTGATAGGCATTACGATAGAGGCTGAAAATGATAAGAAGATAGCATATACGCCTGATGTTAAAATCATGTTCAAACTTAATAAAGGTGATAAAAAACAAGTGGAAATAGATTATTGCCCGTATAATTCCGACTTTTACAGCGTATTCGAGGATGGGAAATCGGATTTCCTGATTTCAAAAGCACAGGTACAAAAAATGCTTAAAGAGCTTAATGATTTGACATCCAAATAAAGAAATAAAGCACTGCATAACATATTTAAAATATATTTTGCAGTGCTTTTATTTTTATCATGAAGCAAAGCGAAAACATAGACAAACTACACTAATATTTTGCCGAAGGCATTTGAATTGGTAGTTTGTCTTATTTTTTTATGCGTTATAGAAGGATAGTTTGATGATATGTAGAATTATATACATTAATTGGGGATATTTTCTTCCTGCCCGTGTTGGTTTCTTAATAAAAAATAACCTTTGGAGGGTGATTGATTTTGGAAAACGGTGAGGCAAAATATAGATTGAGAAATCATATGGAAGATGTGGTGTCTCAAAAGCTGGATAAATTGCTTCCGAACGTTGATATGTGCAAATGCGAGAAGTGCAGGATGGATGTGCTTGCATATGCGTTAAATTTGCTGCCTCCAAAGTATGTTGTCACCGAGGCAGGAGATTTGTACTCGAGAGTATCGGAATTTAACGCACAATCTGAAATCGATGTTGAGGTAGCCTTGACTGAAGCCATAAAAGTTGTTTCAAATAATCCCAAGCATGCGATGAAATGATGATAAAAATATTTAATATTAAGGAGGTACATCATGGCTGATACTAGATTAAAGGAAACAGAGTATAAAGAATTTGGAAAGTGTGTCGAGATTTCCAATGGTACTGTGAGCTTGCTGGTAACAGTCGAATCTGGCCCAAGGATAATAAGGTATGGTTTTGTTGGAAAGGATAACATGTTCTGTGAGAAAAGCAAAGATTCAAAGCCGTCTCTTGGCGGGGATTTCAAGATAAGGGGAGGACACAGACTGTGGCACAGCCCTGAACAGATGCCAAGAACATATATACCTGACAATAATCCGGTGCAGTGGCATACTATAGAAAATGGGATAAGTGTAACTCAGGAAACGGAAAAGTGGACCCAGATAAAAAAGGAGATGGAAATCAGTTTAAATCCGTCTGAAGATAGGGTTAAAATTGTTCACAAGCTTACAAACAAAAATGCATGGCCGGTTGAATATGCTGTATGGGCGCTTTCCATGATGGCTCCCGGAGGTCTGCAGGTGATTCCTCAACCTAGAAGGGATACAGGCCTTCTTCCAAACAGGATGATTTCACTGTGGCCGTATTCAAAGATGAATGATGAAAGAGTATGCTGGGGTGAGAAATATATACTGTTTAAGCAGATACCTGGCATGGCACCGCCGTTTAAGCTAGGGCTGCCGAATGAAGACGGCTGGGTTGCATATTTCAATTACGGCAGTTTATTTATAAAAAGATTTTCATTCATCGAATCGGCAAAATATCCGGATTACGGTTCATCATATGAAACATATACCGATGATTGCATGATGGAAATGGAATCCTTATCTCCTCTTAACAAGGTTATGCCTGATGCCACGATAAGCCATGTTGAAGAATGGGACCTGATAGATGGAGTGGATAAGCCTCGTGATGAATCGGAAATAGAAGCCATTGTTAAAAAATACATAAAAGTCAAATAACTTAACTGTTTCTGCAAGCTGATGATCCTAAATTCAGACAGTGGAAATTTAAGATGATTGAATATCGTAATTATGTAGGACTATATTTTCAGGTTGTGGAGAAAATACTTTATAGATATTATATTTTGAGGGGTGATGTCTATGAAAACTAGAGTTGATAAGGAAACATGTATAGGCTGCGGACTTTGTTCATCTACAGCTCCTGATGTATATGAAATGGGCGATGATGGAAAGGCTCAGGAGATTTCAGAAGCAGTTGCAGAAGGAGCTGAAAGTTCAGCCCAAGAGGCTGCGGACAGTTGTCCTGTCAGCGCGATAACCATTGATGAACCTTAAAAACCCGTTTATACGGGTTTTTAATATTGGCCTGATATCAATAAATGACATTCTCGAAAGCATATATAATTAAATCCTATAAATGAGAGAATGTTCTTTTTTATTATTAGATTATATATTTTCTGGGAACTGACGATATAATAGATGATGAAGTATTTTTTAGCATGTATGTAAATTGATGTTACTAAGGAGGAGTATATTATATGGTAAAGCGTCTGAAAAAAAACGGCACAAAATCTGATAACAAAAATCGATTCATGTTTTCTAATATCAAGGTAAAACTGATGGGTTCATTTCTTCTTGCGGTATTGTTTTTGGTATTCATCGGCGGGTCGGCAATTTATGAGATGAATAAGATCAATGGCATGTCAAGGCGTATGGTGGATTACAATGTTCCCAATATCAAAACACTTGATGATATAAATTCGAATTTAGTTAATTACAGGATACAGGAGATCAAATGCACTACGATTGTAAATAAAGATGAATTCTCAAGTTTGGAACCCCAGATGGCCGGTATAAGTACAAACATAAATAATCTTGTATCAAATTATGAAAAACAGTATGCATCCTCTTTAGAGGATAAGAAATCGTTCAGTCAGTTTAAAGACGCTGTAGATGAGTACCTTAAAAACAGCAAAGAGCTTATCCAGGCAAATAAGAGCGGCAATGATCAAAATCTGCCCGTTTTAGTAAATAATTCTCAAGACATGTATAGAACTGCGATGAGTTCTTTAAATAGCATACTTGAATCTCAATATGCAGGCATAAATAAAACCGCACAAAATTCAGATATGTTGTTTAAAAAATCCTTAACTACTTTTATTGTTGAAATACTGATTGCCTTGATTATATCAATAGTACTTTCTTTGAAAGTTTCTATGTACATAGCAAGCTCTATAATCAAATTCAGCAAATCGATAAAAGATGTATCGGAAGGAAATCTCTCTATAGACAAAATTAAGATTAAGAGCAGAGATGAGATATCCGTCCTTGCAGAATCATTTAACAACATGGTAACTAATCTTAAGGATATGATTAAAAACGTAGGCTTAAATGCGGGACAAGTGGCAGCATCTGCTGAGGAACTTTCAGCGAGTGTAGAGCAGACGTCAAAGGCTACGGAAGAGATAAGCACCACAGTTGAAGAGGTTGCCAAGGGGGCTGAAGATCAAAGCAAGGAAGTACAAAATATACTTAGTACATTTGATGATATGAACGACAGTCTTGTAAAGGTGAACTCAAGCATTGACAATTCGTCTGAAACAGCTGTGAAGACATCACAGAATGCAAAAGCAGGTGAAAAGATAATAGAGAGTGCCATTGAGCAAATGGTGAACATATCTGAACAGATCAACATACTTCTTGAAATTATGGGAAAGCTCAAGACGAGATCCGATAGCATTGAAGGTATCATATCCACTATTTCAGCGATTGCAAATCAGACAAACATTCTTGCACTGAATGCTGCAATTGAAGCTGCAAGGGCTGGAGAATCCGGGAAGGGATTTGCAGTCGTTGCAGATGAAGTCAAAAAATTGGCTGCCCAGTCAGGGGATGCTGCAAAGGAAATCGAGGGTATAATAAATGTGATAAGAGAAGATGTAAACAATGCCGAGGGTGCTACCCAGACCAGCGCAAAGGCCATGGATGAGGGCCTTATAACAATAAACAATGCAGGTGAAACATTTAAGGGTATAGTATCGGATATAGGAACGGTAGCTTCACAGACTCAGGAAATTGTTGCCGCATCACGCCAGATAGGCGATGACAGCACAAAAGTAAAGGAATCCATTGAAAAGACATCAAATATTTCCAGTGAAGCATCAGCCAGCATGGAAAGCGCTGCAGCGTCAACGGAACAGCAGACGGCATCCATGCAGCAGTTGTCATCTCTTTCCCAGTCTCTAAACAATATGGCAACTGAACTGAACAATATAATAAGCAAATTTAAGCTTTAGCTGATATAAAAAGCAGAGCCGATATTTTCGACTCTGCTTTTTTGATTTCCTACCTTCCTATGAACATCTGAGTATATATTTTCGAGCCGTCATTTGATGCAGCCACACCGATTCCGATCTGGTTAAATTCAGGATTTAGTATATTCTTTTTGTGAGCCGGAGAATTCATGAGTGAAGTTTCTGCTGCCGTCACATTTGAATTCTTGGCCAGATTTTCTCCAGCATACAAGTAGGATATTCCATACTTTTTCATCATATCAAATGGACTGCCGTAAGTTGGAGACATGTGGCTGAAATAATTGTTTTTAGCTAAATCCTGGGATTTTAATCTTGCAACCTTTGTCAGCTGTGAATTCGATGAAAGCGGTTTTAAACCATTTGCCGTTCTCGCTGAATTGACCAGCCCAAGCATTGTCGACTCTTCAGCACTCATACTGTCGCCGGCGGATCCAGACACATCGGGCACTGTTTGCGGATTGCTCTGTGGTGTCGGTTCCGTATTTGCAATAGGAATAAGCCCGACTCTGTTGTTTGAAGGCATTACGACATAGTAATTGCTTATTTTTCCCAATACCCTTACCGTAGTGCCGTTTGTGAGTTTGTAAAGGCTTGGAGATGCACCGTCGGTGCCGCCTTTTGCCGTCACATCGCTTGTTAAAGTTGTATAATCCACATCTGCTTTTTCATAGGATGCTGAAATCATTGACTTGGGATTGCCTAAGCCGTTAGGCGGCGATGCATTCCACGTTGTACATGCTGACATGCTCAATGATACTGCAAAACCTAAGAGCAGTGCATAATATTTCTTATTCAAGCTATCACCTCTTTTTAAATTTTATCTTATAAATATTGTGCTTATTTCTGCAATAATTATTACCATAAGGCTGCATTAAAATATAATGTTGATTTTTTGAGCATCCTTGTTCGCCAGTTCACACTTTTTAAGTTCTAGGGCTTATTGCTCTCGTTCATCAAGAACTTTTGCAACTCACTTCGCAAAGTCAGCAAAAGTTCTAGGATTCACTTCGGCAATTTCGCCAAGAACTTAACAAAAGTGTTCACACCGCTCACTTGGATGCTCAAAAAATCAACACCTTTATTAGATGAGCCCTACCGTAAAAGCTTATAACCGTTTTTAGAGTTCATCGAGCATATCATCCATTCCCAACTCTAAAAATTTCGAAGGTTTAGGGATAGCTTTATTTTCATCATAGCAGCAAGCTTCATAGAAACTTGTAAGAGCCCTATCAGTGCACAATGATGTTTTATATTCGGGTCTGAAATATGATAGGGTCTTCAAAAAAGTACAGGGTATGTAATCATTCTTTCTGTTGAACCCTTTTTTATAATTTAAAGCTCTCTGCAGAGATAAAACTCTCTCGGATTTTTCAAAGAGTTCAGATTTATCGATATTGATTCCTGTTCCTGAAGAATAAAGTTCTGTAATATCATCAGGTGTAACGTTATTTTTTATCATGCTGGCCGACGATATTCCGAGCATATTCAAAAGCATATGGTATTCCCTCATGGCTTTGAGCAACTTGCCGGTCCGATTTTCTGAAGTCTCAGGGCCGAATTCTGAAGTCAAGCAGTTAAAGATTTCAGAAGATATGGTATTTGAACCTATATGATAATTTCCTCCTTCAGGAGTATCAAGCACCATATCCAATATATTATTTCCAATCTGTCCGAAATTGCAGTCCAATCCCAGCTTTAAAGCCGCATAATATAATCCGTCTGCAAATGTTTCTCCAGAGCCTTCTCTAAGTCCGATCTTTTTTATAATATCAAGCATTGCATCGGCGTTTTCATATCTAAACTCAATTCCGCCTGTATCTTTAGTGCTTATAATGCCTTTGTTATACCATTTAACTGCTTCTGATATAGTTGCAAATGTTAAGATTGGATCAATGCCGTATATTTCGGTATAATGTGCGGCTATGCTTATATCTTTGGATAAATCTATATCATATTTATTTTTAAGAGCCGATATCACTCCATGTTTAATATCAAAGGGCACAAAATCATTTTTAAAAGAAATTTTCGGACTTGAAGTTTTGCCTTTATATCCTTTAAGCGCAATTGCTTTTAATTTTTTGCATCCCATGACCGAACCTGAACCGGCTCTTGCAAAAGAACCTTCATCAGTCAATATGCATGCCAGTCTTGACAGCCTTTCTCCTGCCTGGCCTATACAAGCTATTTTAAAATCGTCCCCGGTTTCAGATTTTATTGTATCCATGGTCTCTATTGTATTTTTTCCCCAGATGCGGCTTGCATCCCTTAGTTCAACGATATCATTATCTATGTAAAGATATGTTGGAGTTTCTGATGCACCCTCTATAACCAGCGAATCGTATCCTGCATGCTTAAGGCTGGTCCCAAGTTGGCCGTCTATATCAGATGCTCCGGTCCAATTAGACAGAGGAGAGAGAAACACAACAGATGTGCTGCTTGAATTTGCAAGGACACCTGTCAGAGGCCCTGTATTAAAGCTCAATATATTTCTAGGACTAAAAGCGTGAGTGGTATATGGAACCTCATACCATAAAAGTGCTGAACCATATCCCTCGCCCCCAATAAATTTCTCGATATATGATCTATTTAAACTTTTTTTTATTATGGTTCCTGTTGAAAGATTGACCCATAGTACACAATTCCTATATCCTTTCATTTATTATCCTCCATCTTATTGTTTGCTTATTTATAACGAGGCGGTAGATGTCCTCAATCTCTTTAGGTGGCGGGTACCGCTTCGTTATAAAAGATACCGCTTTACATTTTCAGTAACATAGAGCCTTATTTTAAGAATACTCTTGTTATATAATAGCTTATTATTCAGATTCTTATAATATTACGTAATATAAGACTGTAAAAGCGGGGTATATTGTTCGCAGTAGCATGAAACTGAAGGCACGAGTTTATTATAAGTTCTATTAATCCAGAGTATGTAATATAATTAAATATGGCTTGCATTATTTCATATGATCATACCTTTCATAAAATGTGTGATTAAATTCAGAAGGTTTGCCATTTGAGCGATTATTGGGGGTATATATATGGATTTGCAAAAAACTCAAGCTGTATTGGACGAGATATTTGGAGACAAGTACGTAAAACCATATACCAAAGGCTTCAAAATTATTGTTGAGTATGATAATATGCCGTACTGTATAGGGATGAGAGCTGAACAAAACAGGCTGATGGTTGAAAGGGATCCCATAGATCAAAAAGAAACTAACTATGAAAATGCATATAAGAAGGCATATAAAATGCTGATACATTATAAAAATAAATTTGATTATGAGATCGTGATATGCTGATGGAGATTGCCGGAAATTTTAAAACCAACCTCTCACTTGTGTTGTTCAAATCAGTATTATACTTTAGCAGATAACTCGGCAAAGTTCATACTAAGGCATTTCGACTTTTATAGTCATTTGGCTATAAAAAATTATTGAATAAACCATGATATAGTAGTACAATTATATAGAAATAAAACTATCTATTTGAGCGCTGAGTTCGTAAGAAACGGGGGAACCGGAAACAGGGGTGAGTCTCACTTATGTGAGTAGGGCTAACTTCAGGTCCAAATCCGTCAGCTAACCTCGTAAGCGTTATGGAGGAAATTGGTAGTTACAAACTACATATATATGCAGTCTGAAGCTGTAGATTTCCTACAGTTTTTTTGTTATCAGCATTAAATCTGAATTCTAAAGTTCAGATTTAATTGTAATGGTTTTTTAAATATGTACTCATATTTTAAAACTTTAGGCCAGCTCCCGGATAGATAGGATCGATGGATGTATGTCCATAAGGAGAGGTGGTATCATGTATAAAGAAGATTACGAGACTATACATTTCTATATATTTTTGCTTCTAGTGCTGACATCCACGGTTTTTGCAAGAATGCTGTTCTTAAAGTTTTAGGTCAAAAGTATAAGTTTAAGACGAAAACTAAGCTATGTTTATTTTTGTCTTGGCAATATATAAGCCGTCTGCATTGAGATAATCAATGCAGACGGTTTTTATATTGGGTCAGTTTGACGATATGTTATATAATTTATACA
>ENA-UOOI01001637-UOOI01001637.1-fermentation-metagenome-genome-assembly--contig:-NODE-1637-length-22381-cov-3.922019_pt1 | contig 22381 bp, 19 predicted proteins | sample MGYA00245779_ERZ724027 | MGnify/ENA primary metagenome ERZ724027 (study PRJEB28704, sample SAMN03018318) | fermentation metagenome | biome: anthropogenic terrestrial biome; feature: soil; material...
CCAACATAAAACCAGCCGAAAAGAAAACCATACCATTGTATACTCCAAAATAAAGGAGGGGAGATGTTATTATTATTAGGATATGAATTATCGACTTTGTCGCTTGCCTTAGCAAGAAATACCGTACAACGGAAGGATATTCCCAACTGTTTTTTTAAATTTCATTTGCTTTAATATCGTTTAAAATAGCGATAATTGATATTATCGTTTAAATAAGCGATATTTTGAAGTATCGTTTAATAAAATGATAAAATTAATATCTTACTCCATTTCACCAAGTAATTTAAATTGTTTAGGGGATTGTTGATAAGTTTTTTTGAATTCTTCAACACTTGGTAGCTTACTGTTTTTCTTAATAACACTTTCAATAAAAGCACATGCTTGTTTTTGACTAATTATATCCTTTCTTACAGCAAAGAAAAGAAAATCAAATGTAGTTAAATAAACAATATTGTTTTGGATGCAATAATCTTTAATATCCTTCAAATTACTACTCCCAATAATATCTCTGTTCCATTTACAATAAACCATTTTCGTTGTGCAGGATTTCCGACTCCCGCACTTAGTTTATTATTAGGATATGTTATCCGATAGATTATTGTTGTAAATAAATCCTTATAGTAATATCATGTGGGAGTAGGAAATCCCGCACGACGGTATTTTTCTGTTTCCTCTGAAAACACGAAAATATACTTTATATTAATTGCAATTTAAACCAAAAGTATTTGTACCTAATTTATTTTTAAACAATCTTTCTTTATTAATTGCCTCATCATTTGTAATTGTTTTAGGTAATAGCATTAGTATAGAAAATTGAAAATTTTTTGCATAGGTATGGTCATTATTAATAAGCTCAACTAACATTTTATTTCCACCACTTCCATTTGTTTTTACATAGTCTGACCAACGTCCCCAAATCCCTTCTTCACCATAAGCTGAACCAACATAAAGTTTACCTGTATTTGTATCATGAATTAAATATATTCCCTTTGTAGCAGATAGCATCCTTTTCCAATCCTTATATTGATTATCTACTATTTCTTTAAGTTCGTCAAAATTCAGAATGAAATCATAATAATCATTAAATTGTTTATAATGAAGTCCAGGTTGAATTTCTATAACCTCCATTTCTTTTGTTGTAATCCACTGATGCCATGAAATAGGATTTGACCATTTAATAATAACACGTTCTGTCAAATCTTCATATACATTTTCAATTTTTTCAAGGTTATAAATGTAATTACCATCTGTTAAGTCATCTGTGTTATAAGTATTTTTTTCCTCAACACTATTAACTTTAAAAACACCAATAAAACGAGATGAAAGTCCTTCTTCCCCAATGAAAGATACAATGTAATCTGTATCTTTAAAAACTGGTTTTGCTTGGGAACTTTGATACTTATAAAACCATTCTTTGTCGTTTCTGTATTTATTATATAAATCACAACGATTATCTTTATGTCTTACAAGTTTAATTTTTGATTCTTGATTAAGCCCTCGATTTATAAGTAATTCTTGTATTGTTATCATAATGTTTTTTATTTTGATTAATTGTTTTTTTATTCTATTTCTGTCTTATTATTGTATATGAAGTAACTGATTAAAATTATCGACTTTGTCGCTTTGCTTGTAAAGAATCCTTATACTAATATAGTGCATAATTACTTATCGACTTTTTTCGCTTTGCATAGCAAAGAAATCCCACACGACGGAATTTAAAAATTTGCTTCACTTATACAAATCGTTAACTGTCATTCCAGAATACTTGCTTTTTCTTTCATTTTGTCCTTGATTAGTATAATGATTTTCCAATTTCAGACGCAAATTTATTTCTTCCATAAGACGTTCCTTACGTTTTTCTTCTGTCTCTCCTAAAAATGCAAGAAAAATCATTCCTAAAATAGGGGAAAACAACATAGAAAAAACAAACCAACCAAATTGACTACGACCACGTTTTTTAGCCATACTTATTGGAATTAAACAAAATAATGCTAGCACAGCAAGGCAAATTATTATGACTAAAATTACAAGTATTAATCCTTCATCCATAATATTAAGTATTATACCTCTGCAACATATGAGATAATATGGGAACTTATAATAATACATTTTATTTATTTTTTAAAGGACAGAAGTTCCCTTTTTAAATCCTTTAAGAAATATGCGTCAAATATACAATCTTTTTTTTATACCACAGTGATGATTTGGGAATTATTTTTTATTAAATATTTACTGCTTTATATATATACTTGTTTGTCTGCAATATACAACAATAATTAATTTTTAATTGATAATAGATTTAATCTTATAATTTGCTCATATCTACACATATTATAAACTAAATTGACTAATCCGATTATTCCTTAGCTTTTCTTAATCCTATTGAACGAATTTTAAAATCATTCATACTATTCCGTCGTGCGGGATTTGCACTCCCGCACTTCTTTATTATTAGGATTTGTAATCCGATATTTATTCATTTTAAACTCAATTTGCTGGCAAATGTACAAATACATTTTGATTAATATATTGTTTAGAAATATTCTTTGATGATTGTATATCTTACGGATTAAAAATCCTTATAGTAATATCGTGCGGGAGTGCAAATCCCGCACGACGGAAAAGTGGGTCGAACATTTGAATCTTTGTTTTAGTAATTTCTTTTAAGGAGTTATTTATTTGAATCTTTGTTTTAATGCAAAAAGTACGTATTTATCTAATAACGCCTATATATACTTAATAGGGGGGATGCGGTTTTTACGTACTTTTTGTTATTCTTATTTTCTCACTTTATAATTTAAACTTTTCACTTTTTAAGATTTACTATTTACATTTTTGATGTTTCTGTGGATACTTATGATAAATATAATTTTATTATGAGAATAGAACTAACAGTTTCACGAATTGCAACTAAAAATAAACCTGATGAGAGTTTAAAACCAACTATCTACAATCATTTCAAAAAAGAAAACATAAGTATTGAGGAACTTTTTTCATTTTACAATTCTTCTTCATCTTTTACGGTTTCTCCTGCAATCTACAAAAAAAATCATATTCTTGATAAAAATTGGGAGAGTCAGGAGGTTGTATATATTGATTTTGATGGTGGTATGACTTATAATGAAGCACTTCAATGCTGTAAGAATTTTAACATAAACCCAATTATAAAATATTCTCGACCTTTGGTCTTCGGGTTTCTTGGTAAAAAAGTAACAAAAAAGCTTCAATTTTCTTTACGTTTATTTGCAAAAGGTCGGGGTTTACTTTTATGGTAAGTTGCTAATGATATGTTAAAAATTGGGTTTAAATGCTGGTAATATGTTAATATTTCATAAATAATGCTGATTTTGGGGTGGTTTTTGGTGTTTTTTTGAATTTTTCATTTTTCGCAACTATTTATATATAGAAGTTCATAAAGAAAATCTTTGTGGACATAATAATAAAACTTTAAAACCTTTTCCAGTTTAGTAGGTGAAAACTGAGTTATTTATTATGATACGTTACGTTAGAGTTGAGAGAAAAATCAGCACAGGAGCAAATGTGGGAATGAAATTTTTGGCACGTTTGTTTAGATCAAATGATGTTTCTATTGACCAAATTTGCGGGGAGATTGCAGAAAGTACTACACTTTCTTATCCCGATGTTTTGGCTTGCTTAAAAGCTTTTGAAATCAATATTGCTAAGCATGTACAAAATGGAAGTGCAGTTAAGTTCAATATCTTAGGAGCATTTATTCCAAAGATTAAAGCTACTGCAAAGGAAACTTTGGAAGAAGTGGATGCAAGCACAATTAAAAATTTTTCATGTAGATTTTATCCAAGTGTAGATTTCAAAAGAAATCTTGCCAAAGCCAATTTCGTTGAAGCTGACTTAAACATTAAGGGTCTTCAATCTGGTGAAACTCCTGTTGTAGATCCTGAAACACCAGTTGCTCCATAATTAAATGGTTAATGATGATTGATAGGGACTGACCTGGTCCCTTCAATATCATAAAATCAAAAAAGAAACACCACAAGTGAAAACAAAAAAAATAAATAAGGTCAAAACAGTCATAGATTGGAAACAATTTTTCCAAAATGGAGGATATTCAAACGAAAATTCAGATCCACTATTTTATAGTAAAGAAGTTGAAATTGAATACTTTGTGGATGAAAATGATCCAGAATATTATGATGATGAGGATGACCAAGAATAATAAATCAATAAATAAATAATAGATTATGACAAATTTATATTTTGATGCTAAGAATGCATCACAGAGCAATGGCTCACAGGATAATAAAACTACTTTGAAAGAGACTTACTCTCAACGTAAATTGCGTGAAGCGATAGAACGACAAGAAGAAACCTCAAAAATGCAATTAAGAACCTTCTATCTTTATAACGAAGATATGGGAGGATATTACGAAACAGAGATTGATGAATCGCCTTATTTCATTAACGAATTAAAATTCAAATATTTGGATAGAACATTAGATCAGGTAAATCAATTACTTGATTATGTTGAGAAAGAAAGGAAAGCCATTGAAGAGTATAATGTTGTATTTGAAAAAAGGATGGATTTGAAGAAAAAGATTTCCGATCTTTCAAAAAAAATAGAAACGATTAAGTATTATTGTAAAATCTTATAATGCAACCATTTTAATTTTAGGGAGTGAGTTTTATACTTGCTCCTTTTTTTATATGTGTAATGTTTAATGAAAATTAGAAACAAATTGTGAAAATATTCGTTTATAAATGAAAAAAATGTATTTTTGTACAAAATATTCATCTATGAACGAAAAAATTGCAATATTAGAAAAGTATAATTTATGGAATTCAAAGAGTTTTGACTTTGGGTTTAAACGTAATGAATATACAGATAAGATTATTGAGTATACTGGCAATCGTCTTGTGAAGGTTCTTGTTGGTCAGAGAAGAACGGGCAAGAGTTATATTTTGAGGCAGATTGCAAAAGAGTTGATTGATAGGGGTGTGAAGGCTGAAAATACTTTGTTGATTAACAGGGAATTTTCTGATTTTGATTTTCTTTCTTCTTCCAATGATTTGAATAGTATTGTTTTGGAGTATAGAAAGGAAATGGGTGTTGAGGGTAAGATTTATATTTTTATTGATGAAATTCAAATTATTGATGAATGGGAAAAGGCTGTAAATTCGTTTTCGCAAGATTATTCACAGGAGTATGAGGTTTTTATTACTGGCTCTAACTCCAAAATGCTTTCTGGTGAATTGGCTACTTTGCTTTCGGGCAGGTATATCAGTTTTGAGATTTTTCCTTTCAGTTATAAGGAGTTTTTGGGTGTTACTAATAGTGTTGTTGGCAGGGAGTCTTATATGCAGTATTTGAATGGAGGTGGTTTGCCTGAGCTTTTTATGCTGGGTAGTGAGGAGATTAAGAGAAATTATGTGTCAGCTGTTAAGGATACTGTTTTGCTTAGGGATATTATTCAACGTTACAGTATTCGTGAACCTAAAATTCTTGAAGATATTTTTATTTTCCTTGTCAATAATGCTTCAAACTTAATTTCTGTGTCCAAAATAAACAATTTTTTCAAATCACAGGGTAGAAGTGTTAGTTATGATTTAATTTACAATTATATTGGTTACATTGAAGATACTTTCATTATTCATAAATGTGATAGATATGATATTAAGGGCAGGGATATTATTTCTGGTAATTCAAAATATTATGTGAATGATTTGGCGTACAAAAACTATCTCTACTCTGGCTTTGGTTATGGAGCGGGTTATATGTTTGAAAACTTGGTTTATTTGGAATTGAAACGCAATGGTTTTGATGTTTGGGTTGGTGTGATGAGAAATAAGGAGGTTGATTTTGTTGCTAAAAAAGATGACAGGCTAATTTATTTGCAATGTGCTTATATGCTGATTGATAAAACTACAATTGACAGGGAATATGCTCCTTTAAAATCAATTAATGATAATTATGAGAAAGTTGTTATGTCTTTGGATGATTTTTCATTGCCAATTGACGATGGTATTAAACATATTAGAGGTTGGGAGTTGAGGGAGTTTATTAATGGTTAATAATTTCTGTTAATTTGTTATCTGTAAATTCTTCCTATTCAAAATAATATTTCTAACTTTCGCGTTAGAGAGAAATAATGATGTTCGCGCAATATAAATATTAAAAGATTGAATAAATATGATTTCTGTAATAAAAAACAGTGTGTATGTTTTTTCATGTTTTGTTTTACTGGTTTCTTGCAGTAATAAAAATTCCTCTAACATCATAATACACAAAATTAAAAAAGAGCCTGCTCTTCAAGAATATCAACATATTTTAAGTATTGATAAAAATATGGATATGATACTGGATAGTCTTGTTAATGTTAAAGTTTTTGAAGATGAGTTTATGATATTAAATTATTGTGGTGATAGTAATTGGACTGTTTCAATTTATCAAAACAATGCAGAACATAAGTTGTATGACAGGTCTAATTTAAGAAATGCAGATTATTTAATCAGATATAAAACAACACATATTTATGCCAATCCTCTTGATTCTAATATTTTCAATAAGTTTTTTAAAATAGATAAGGATATGATAGTCATATTTGATACTATTGGTACAGATCCAAATATTTATTATTTTTCAGAACAATACAAAGAAAATAAAGAGTTAGTTCCTGCATTTTGCAGTTATCAGTTTAGAATTGTTGATGACAAAATAGTCAATTTTAATTCTAATTGTGACAGCATGCGTTTCAAAACAAAAAAAGAATTAGAAAATCCTTACAAGGAATAAAACGTTAATTTCTAATCTTTTTTTTCTTCTTCTTTCCAACTTTGTCTTGATACAAAGTAGCAAAAATCAAGACTGTTCACAAAAAGCTAAAAATTGCAGCCTTGAACTAAAAGTTTATAAACTCGCTTCGCTCAAACATATAAACTTTCTTCACGTTCAAAACTACAATTTTCTTCACGCTTTATGCAAAAGGTCGCTTGGTTAACAATCAAGAAAATCCTTTAATCAAGTAAATCCTGATTCAGATGAATAACAATCAAGGAAATCTTTAAATCAAGTAAATCCTGATTCAGACAAAGTATTCTGAGAAAATCTGTGGGCAAAAGAAAAAATATTTTTTGGTGTAATGTTTGTGGGAAATTTGAATGGAACTTTAATTACTTTAATAACCAGTCAATTACATTTGTTTTTTTTATGCCATCAATAATTGAATTATCAAAGTCAAGTGAGAGTAAATACTTTGGATGACTGTCTTTTATGGTTCTTAATGACGAAAGTTCTCGATTTAGTGTTTTTTCGTCAATAAGGAAATATTAGTGTAAAAAATATTTTTTTGGTGTAATGTTTGTGGGAAATTGGTGTCTATATAATCAAAATGATTTTTAAAATTGAAAGTATTTATTATATGAAGAAAATATCAATGTTCCTTGCTGGTTTGCTTGTTTTTGGCTCTTTGTTTGCTCAACAAAAATTTGAAGGTGCTATTTATGATGTTAAAACTAAGGAAAAACTTCCTTATGTGAATTTGATTTGGTTGGGTACTAAAAAAGGGACAAGTACTGATAGCTTGGGAAATTTCTCTTTACCTATTAATAATAAGGCTAAAAAGCTTGTTGTTAGTTATGTTGGTTATCATAATGATACTATTATGGTGGATAAACCTATGGCTAATGTTAAGTTGTTTTTGAAAGAGAATAATACTATGCTTTCTGCAATTTCTATTAATGAAAGAAAACAGAGTTCTTTCTTCTCTAAGATGAGTGTTGAGCAAAAGGAGATTATTTCTTCTGAGGGTTTAAAGCATTTGGCTTGTTGTAATTTGGGTGAGAGTTTTGAAAACACTGCCAGTGTGGATGTTGGTTACAGTGATGCTGTTAGTGGTTCTAAACAAATTCAGCTTTTGGGTTTGACTGGTGTTTATTCGCAGTTGTTATTGGAGAATATGCCTTTCTTACGTGGTTTGAGTGCTCCTTTTGGCTTGGGTTATGTGCCTGGTAGTTGGATGGAGAGTATTTCAATCAGTAAGGGTGTGGCTAATGTTTTGAATGGTTATGAAACTGTTACTGGTCAAATTAATCTGGAATATGATAAGCCTATGAATGCTGATCCTTTCTTTTTGAATTTTTATATGAATTCGGAGTTGAAAGGGGAGTTGAATCTTAAATCTAATATTAAGGTTAATGATAGACTTTATACTGGGTTATTGTTACACTCTTCTTATAATTGGCAAGAAATAGATCATTTGGGTATGGACGGTTTTATGGATTATCCAAAACAATCGCAGTTTAATATTGCTAATCGTTGGCAGTATGAGGGTAAGGGTTTTCATTCTCACACTTTGGTAAATTATCTTCATGAACGTAGAACAGGTGGTCAAATGGGCTTTAATCACGATATGAGAGGGGATACTTCTTTATATGGTTTGGGTGGTGATGTTGACAGGTTGCATTTCTTCACTAAGAATGGTTGGATGATTGGTCACAGTGGTTCAATTGGTACTCAAATTACTGGTACTTATTTTAAGAATAATCAGTTCTTTGGTCTTAACAACTATTTGGGTGAACAGGGTGATGTTTATGGTAATTTTATTTTTGCAAACGAAACTCGTCATGCTCATCAGTACAGTGTTGGCCTTTCAATGCGTTTCACCAACTTAAAAGAGGACTATGTAGCTATTGGAAATAATACTTTGTTCAATACTGCTTTGCATCAATATAATAAGGCTTTCTATAAGGAAGAGATTGTTCCTGGTGCTTTTGGTCAGTTCTCTTTTATTTATGGAGAAAAATTCACTGCTACTGCTGGAATAAGATATGACTATAATTCACATTATCAAGAAAACTTAATTACTCCACGTTTCCATTTCCGTTGGAAAATCAACAAGGATTTAATTCTTAGAGGTGCAGCAGGAAAGGGTTACAGGAGTGCTAATATTATTGCTGATAATTTTGGAATCTTGGCTTCTTCTCGTCAAATTACTATTAATGAGGATTTGAAAATGGAGGATGCTTTCAATGGTGGTTTGAATATTCATAAATCGTTTAAAACAAAAGACGAAAGAGAGTTCTCTGTTACTTTGGACTACTACTATACCAATTTCTTAAATCAAGTGGTTATGGATTTGGATCAGGACCCAAGAAAGGCTATTTTCTACAATCTTAATGGCAAGTCTTATTCAAACAGTTTCCAAATGGATATTTTGCTTGAACCAATAAAGAGCTTTACCATCACTTTGGCAGGAAGATACAACGATGTTAAAACAACTTATAATGGTGTGTTGATGGAAAAACCTTATGTTAGTAAGGTGAAGGGATTGGTTGTGTTGTCTTACAAAACAAAATATGATAAATGGATTTTTGACCTTACAACTCAGTTTAATGGAAAACAAAGAATACCTAATAATATTGGAGATAAACAAGGATATGCTGACCCTTATATATTTATGTTAGGACAGGTAACTCGTAAGTTTAAACATGTTGATGTTTATGTTGGATGTGAAAATATAACCAACTACACACAAGACACCCCAGTTATTGGAGCTGACAGACCGTTTAGCAATAATTTTGATGCCTCAGTAGTTTACGCCCCAGTAATGGGAAGACTATTCTACGCTGGACTACGTTTGACAATTAAGTAGTTTTTCTGTCCACAGATTATTTTTTCTGTCCACAGATTTGCACAGATTAACACAGATAAATTGAAAGAATACAATAGAAAATAAATTCACACAGATTACAATAATATAATCAGAGAAATAAATAAGAAAAATCTGAGAAAATTTGTGAAAATCTGTGGGCAAAAAATAAAAAAATAAGAAATGAAAAAAACAATCTTTATTACAGCAATTATGCTAATGGTGGCAAGTTTTGGATTTGCTCAAAAGGATAATGACAATAAAAAAATGGCTAAGGAAGAAACAGCGGTTATTACTTTAAATAAATTCTGTTGTGAGAGTTTGGTTCCTGTTATTGAAAAAACTTTGGCTTATGAAAAAGGGGTTAAGAGTTTTGAGGTTTCGGTAGAGAATAAGAATGTTACTGTTGTTTTTAAACCAAAATCAACCTCTGTTGAAAAGATAGCAAAAGCATTGGCTAAGAATGGTGTGGAAGCTAATGGTGTTGCAGCAGATGCAAGAGCTATTGAGAAATTACCTTCTTGTTGCAAGAATACAGCTAAGGGATTATCCACTGGATGTGGTAGCGAACACTAATTTATTTTAAAAGGTTCTTCCTCAGGGGTTTCTTCTGGGTTTTCTTCTGGCAGGGGTTCTTCAACTTCTTCCTGTGGCTCAGGTTCAATCTTTTGACAAGTTTTATTAAATAATTCAGTTGCCTTTGGATGTTGCATTCCGGAGGCAATTTCTAATTCATTACATATCTTATCTTCAATTTTTAAGCGAGGGTTTTTGGTTTTCTCATCAATGTATATAAGTGCCAAAAGATAGTGTGCATCGGGGTTTTGATAGTTAAGCTCTATGGTTGTTAAGAGGTCATGTTTGGCTTTAAAAATGTTTTTCTTTTCCAATAGAAGCTTTCCTCTGTTGTAGTAGGCATCTGCATGTTTTGAATCTAATGCAATGGCTTTTGTGAAAAACTCTTCTGCTTTTGAGCTTTGTCCTGTTTTTATTAGTGCTATTCCAATATTATTGTGTGTGAAAGGGTGGTTGGGATTGTAAATTAGGGTTTTGTAAAAATCAATTAGAGAAGAACCATAATCTCCCAAATTTATATATACTATTCCTCTATAATTAAATGCAGATGAAAATGTATCACTAATACTTATGGCTCTATTAAGGTCAGATAATGCCCCATTATAATCGGCCAAGTAGTTTTTTGCAATGGCTCTCAGGTAGTAGATTTCTGCATTTTTGGGCTGGCGTTTAAGTATTATATCGTAGTCGTCAATGGCTCCCTTAAAGTCGTTTATAAATCCTTTGGCAATGGCTCTTTGTTTGTAGGTTGTGGTGGAGGTTTCGTTGTTAAGGATGGCTGAATTGAAGCTTGCAAGAGCAGTCAGGTATTCTTTTCTTCTTAGTTTTAACTCTCCCATAAGATAGTAGAGCATTCCGTTGGTTTGGTCATTATCCAGTGCTGTTGTTATGTCGGTGTAGGAATCGTTGTAGTTCTTAAAGGTGTAGTTTATCATTGACTTAATGGCATAGAGCGATTTTGGATAATCTTCACCAGTCATAGTTTTGTCAATGCTTTCAATAATGCGTTTATAGTCTCTTTCGTTAATCAGTTCAAGTGAAAGGAAAAATGCTCTATTGTCTTCATTGTAGGAAGTAACTAAGGCATTGATTGCATTGCTTGAAGATTCAATATTAAGATAATAAAGTGAAACAAGAGGGGATATATCCATCAGGTCTTCATCGCTCATTATCACTTCTTCAATATCGGAGAATGCTTTTTTGGTTTGACGGAGTTTGTAGTTTGCAATGGCTCTTGTTTTAAGAATTTTATTTGAAACATATCCTCCCTTAATGGCTTTGTCGGCAATGCTTACTGCTTTTTTGTAGTTGGCTGAATCCAATTCTTTTTTTGCAATAAAATTGTAGTAGGAAAGGGAGTCATCTTCCTGAATGTTTTGTGAAAACACAAGTATTGGAAAGGTGATAAGAAACAGTAGAAAATAAATATGTTTACTAACGTTCATAATTCTTAGCAATTTTCTATTTGCTTATTTAAACGATGTTGTTAGTATTCTAATTGTCCCAATCCCTCTCTTATGATTTCAATCTCTTCGTCAATTAAACTTACAACTGTGGATTGTTGTTTTGAACACATGCCATCATCAATTATCAAATCAACTTTATCGCCATATAAATCAACAAAATAATCAGGATTGGTGAAACATTCATCCTCAACACAATCATTAGGCAGAGATGTTGTTATAAGTGGATAACCCAATTGTTCAACAATACTTAGCACTATTTCAGAATCAGGAATTCTTATACCTATTGTTTTCTTTTTGGTTTGAAGTATTTTAGGTATTTTGGTTGAGGCTTGAAAAACAAAGGTGAATGCACCAGGTGTGTTGTTTTTAAGCAGTTTGAACAGGTTGTTGGAGATGGGTTTTATAAACTCTGAGGCTTGTGAAATGGAACTGCAAACTATGGAGAAATTGCTCTTTTCAAACTTTTTCCCTTTTAAGCTTGCCAACCTTTGAGAAGGTTTCATCATTCCTAACTTACAAGCAAATGCATAAAGAGTATCGGTAGGGTATATGATTATACCCCCTCTTTCCAAACAATCGCAAATTTCTTCAATTTGACTTTGTTCAATGCCTTGTGAATGTATTTTTAGGATCATAAAAGTTAATTAAAAAAGTGATTGTGCGTCTGACAAGATTTGAACTTGCACGTCGAAAACCGACACCACCCCCTCAAAGTGGCGTGTCTACCAATTTCACCACAGACGCATAATTGATGTGCAAAGATACATTTTTTAAGTGAAAAACGAAAAATCAAACTGAAAGAAGTTTTGAGATTAGCATTTTTTTTGTACTTTTGCTCTGAATATGGTTTTGCTATATAATTACTTTTAGTTTTTCAATTTTCACTATAATAAAATGATTTTACTTTTAGAAACTTCAACTGAAATTTGTTCTGTGGCTTTGTTTAAGGGTGAGGATATTGTGGCCAGTAGAATGATTTCTATTCCTAATTCTCATTCTCAAAAACTTTCTTTATTAATACAAGAGGTTATGGATGAAGCTGGTGCTAAATACTCTGAACTTTCGGCTGTGGCTGTTAGCAAGGGTCCTGGTTCATATACTGGTCTTAGGATTGGTGTTTCTACTGCCAAAGGGTTTGCTTATGGTTTGGATATTCCTCTTATAAGTATTGAAACTCTTAGAATTTTGGAGAAGGGTGCAAAGAGAAAATATGCTGAAAGTGGAGTAGTTGCTATGATTGACGCAAGAAGGATGGAGGTGTATTGTGAGATTTACGATGCTAAGGGAAATGTTATTAAACCTTTGAGTGCTGATGTTATTGAAGAGGGTATTTATGATGAATATTTAAACAATGGCACGGATTTTGTTTTTGTTGGTAATGGAGCTAAGAAATCTATGCCGTTTTTTGCTGACAAACCAAATTGCAGATTGGAAGAAGATATTTTATTAAATGCTGAGTTAATGGCAGAAATGGCTTTGGAGAAGTTAGAGAAAAAAGATTTTGAAGATATAGCATATTTTGAACCATACTATTTAAAAGACTTTGTAGCAATAGAATCAAAAGTTAAAGGCTTACGATAGTTTTTTGCCCACAGATTTACACAGATTAACACAGATAAATAACTATATAAATTAAACGATATAAAATTAACACAGATTAAGATAAATAACATAAAATAGACCACATATAAGTAACAATTGGAAAAGAAAAAATCCGTGTAAATTTGTGAAAATCTGTGGACAAAAAAAGAAAATCTGTGGACAAAAAAGACAAATGGGAAAGGATAAATTAAGAAGATTTGCTGAGAATGAAACATTCGATAATATGTTTCAAATGAAATATGAAGACGTTAAGGATGGTTTTTATTTAAAAGGTAAATGGAGAGAAGAGTTTTTTAAGAATGATAACCCTTTGGTTTTGGAGCTTGGCTGTGGAAAGGGTGAATATACTGTTGGACTGGCTAAGCAATACCCGAATAAGAATTTTATTGGAATTGATATTAAGGGTGCAAGAATGTGGAGAGGATGCAAAACTTCGGTTGATGAGAAAATTAATAATGTTGCTTTTGTAAGAACTCATGTTCAGCTTTTGAACTTCTATTTTGGAGAGAAGGAAGTGAGTGAGATTTGGATAACTTTTCCTGACCCACAATTGAAAAAACCTAACAAAAGACTTACCTCACCTCGCTTTTTGGACAACTATGCAAAGGTTTTAAGAGATGATGCTGTTATTCATTTGAAAACTGACTCACAGGAGCTTTATGACTACACTCTAAATGAGGTTTTGATTCCCCAAAACAGAAAGGTTTTGATTTCAACCAATAATCTTTATGAGTCAAATATTATTGAAGATGTTATATCAATTAGAACATTTTACGAAAACATTTATCTTAAAGAAGGTAAGCCAATAACCTATCTTAAATTTCAATTATAGGGATTGGGAAGTAACAAAATTAATATTAATACGTTAAAAAAGAAATAGAAAATTTCGGAATTAGAGATTCACATTTATAGTGATTTAATACCTTTTGCAGGAAATAAATAATTAAATAAAATAAGAGTATGAAAAGATTAGTTTTAGCTTTAATGCTATCAATTGTTTGCTTTGCAGCAAATGCACAAACGCCAGAAGAGGCAGAAAAGATTAATAAATGGATTGACACTTATCAACAACTTAACGATGCTAAGGATTGGCAAGGTATGGTTTCAAAAGCTGGACTTTGTAAACAGGAAATTCCTGCTTGGAATCATGTTTATTATTATTCTGGAATTGCATACTATAATTTAAAAGATTATGATAATGCAATTATGAACCTTTCTATCTTTATTGAAAAAGATCAATCAGAAGCTGGTGCTTATTTGCTTAGAGGTCACTCTTTTTCTGAAAAGAAAGATGCAGCAAAAGCAATTGCTGACTATGATGTATATTTAGGAAAAAATCCTAATGATATCCCAACAATGTTGGCAAAAGCTAATGCTTATTTGAATGTTAATGATTTGAATGGTTATGCAAAAGAATTGGGAGTTGTTTTGGCAAAAGAACCTAATAACGCTAAACTTTTAGAAAACAGAGCAAGTGCTTATGCTAATTTAAACCAATGGCCAGCTGCTATTGAAGATTACAATAAACTTATTTCTATAAATCCTAATAATGACGAATACTACAATAATCGTGCTTATGCTAATTATATTATAAAAACTCCTGAAAGCTACAAGGCTGCAATTATTGACTACAATAAAGTAATTGAATTGGGTAAAGGTGATGTTAAGGTTTACACTGCATTAACTGCTTTAAACAGTGCTTTGAAAGATTATAAGGCAGAAGTTGCTGCATGGGATAAACTGGTTGAACTACAACCTGCTAACTTTGATAATGTTTACCGTAGAGGTGCTGCAAAATACAATGCAGGTGACTATAAAGGAGCAATTGGTGACTTTGACAAGGTAATCAAAAACGACCCTAAACATATAAATGCTTTAAAACGTAGAGCAACTGCAAAAACCAAACTTGGCGATAAAGTAGGAGCACAAGCTGATGCAAAACTAATTAATCAATTGGAAGGAAAACCAGCAGCACCAGCAAAGAAATAGTTATTTAATAATTATAAATAAAGAAAAGTGTAATATACCAAAGGGTTTGTTACACTTTTTTTATTTCCCAAAAAGTCTATTTCCCGTGAGAAAGGAGCTCTTTATTTTTGGAGAGTAGAATGCTAAGAAGAATTAAAACTGCTCCTGTGCCCAAAAGAATAACTTCTATTGAAACAACATCGGCAAGTGGTCCAAAAACCAACATTCCCAATGGTACCATTGAACTTGAAATCATTGTAAGTATCCCAAATACTCGTCCCAAATATTCTTGCTCCACTTTCTCCTGAATTAATACATTTGAATTGGTATGAAATAGTGGAACGGCAATTCCCATTGTGAAGATAATAAATAAATATATCCAAAAGATTATGCTAAATCCCAAAGCAAAAGTTGTTATGGCTGTTAGAAAACAAGCAAAAGCCATAGTGTGGATTTTATTCTTAAAGACTTTAAAGTAACTGACAATAACACCTCCCAGCATCATCCCAACAGAAAACGCAACTTCAATGGCAGTCAGTCGCCAAACATCTCCTCCATAATTACGAGTAACCTGCAAAGGAGTTAAAAACGAAACAGGTGCAATTAGGAAGAAGAAGAATATACAGAATAGGAAGAAATGCTTGATATATTTATGTGCTTTAATGTATTTTAAACCTGCTTTCAAATCGGATAAATAGGTTGTGGCATTTCTGTCCAAAGCTTTTTTATGTGGAGGGATTTTTATGAAAACAAGTAAAGTGAAAACAGCAATAAGGGCAGTGAAAACATCAATAAAAAATATTGCTTCAATGCTTGCAACACTCAATAAAAAGGCACTAAACATTGGAGAAATAAGCATAACAACTGAATGAATTGTGCTATTTATTCCATTAACTTTTATTAGCTTATCCTGAGGAACAAATTGTGGTAATATGGCTCCAATGGCAGGAGTTTGCATTCCAGAGCCCAATGACCTAATGGCTGATATAACAAACAAAAGCCAGATAAACTTATAGCCCATTAGGAATAATATTGCCAATATAAGAGTGGCAAAGGCTATAAAAGAATCCGATAGTGCAATAATTACCTTTCTGTTATACCTGTCTGCCCACACTCCACTAAATGGAGATAGGAAAAAGGTTGGAAGGAAACCACAAATTATGGATATAGTCATCATAACTCCCGATTTGGTTTCCAAGGTGATATACCACATAATGGCAAACTGTACCAAAGTGGAACCAAACTGCGAAATTGCTTGACTGGTAAGGAAAAGGGTAGTTTTTTTTACCCAAGAATTATTATCCATAGTAAGTATTGTGAATTTGAAACGCAAAATTAAGACAATAATTTGAAATCAATGTTTTTTCTTTCCAAAAAGACTTATTTTTAAATCTCTCTAAAACCAAATTTCTTAACTCCTTATTCTATTTTGCTAACTCCTTATTCTAATTTGCTAACTCCTTATTCTAATTTACTAACTCCTTACTTTAATTTTTTCTTTCTTTACTTTAATAAATTCTTTCTTTGTTTTATAAGCACAAACTAAGAAACTTATTATTCAATAATCAATATTACAACTAATGTATTAAGTAGAGGCGTGATTTATTACGCTTCTATTTTTTTAATAGTAATGATTAGACTAATCTGTTAACAATCTAATTTAGTATATAACAGGATATGTGTGTTTATCTGATTTTAAGTTAAATATTTGCTTTTTGCTATTATTTTTACTATATTTGTTGTGTTAATAAAATATTTTTTGGAAATAAAAAATACAAATGTTTAACCTATAAATTACATTGTTATGAAAAAGTTATTATTAATTTTATTGGCGATAATATTTGCAGTAAATATAAAAACCAATGCCGAAGATTTTTATTCAGTTTATAATGGAGATACAATCTATTATAATATTACATCGTCTGTTTCACCAAGAACTGTTGAAGTAACATTTAGAGGAATTTCGAATGAAGCTTATGCAAATGAATATTCGGGAGCAGTTTCAATTCCAGATTCAGTGCTTTATAGTGGGAATTATTATAGGGTTACTTCAATTGGTGCTAATGCTTTTTGGTATTGTACTGAATTAACTTCTTTAACAATTCCAAACTCCGTTAATTCAATTGGTAATAATTCTTTTTATTATTGTACTGGACTAACTTCTATTGCAATTCCAAACTCTGTAAATTTTATTGCTGATTATGCCTTTGCAGATTGCATGGGATTAACTTCTATTACAATTCCAAGCTCTATTACTTCAATTAATGAGGGTGTTTTTTTTGGTTGTAGTGGATTAACCTCAGTAACAATTCCAAACTCTGTTAATTCAATAGGCGTTGTTGCTTTTATAAATTGTAGTGCATTAACCTCATTAACAATTCCAAACTCTGTTACTTTAATTGGAGATTGGGCTTTTAAGAGTTGTAGTGCATTAACCTCATTAACAATTCCAAGCTCTGTAACTTCAATAGGGAATAGTGCTTTTATGAATTGCAGTAGTTTGACTTCTGTATCAATTCCAAATTCTTTGACTTTATTGAGTGATAATATTTTTTGCAATTGTATTGGATTAACCTCAATAATAATACCAAATTCTATTACTTCAATTGGCAATTATGCCTTTTCTAATTGTACAGGATTAACTTCTGTAACAATTCCAAACTCTGTTATTACAGTTGGAGATAATGCCTTTTCTGATTGTAGCGGATTGACTTCAATAACAATTCCAAACTCTGTTACTTCAATAGGTAGTTGGACTTTTTCAAATTGCACAGGATTAACTTCAATAATAATTCCAAATTCTGTTACTTCAATAGGTGGTTGGACTTTTCAATATTGTGGATTAACCTCAATAACTCTTTCAAACAATATTACTTCAATTCCAAATGGTATTTTTTATGGTTGCAGTGGATTAACTTCAATAACAATTCCAAACTCTGTTACTTCAATTGGTAATTATTCTTTTGAAAATTGCAGTGGATTAACCTCAATAACAATACCATACTTTGTTAATTCAATTGGAGATAATATTCTTTCAGGTTGTAATAGTTTAGCATCAATAAAAAGTCATGCAATTAATCCTCCTTCTATTAATCAATTTACTTTTGATAATGTTAACAAATCAATTCCTCTATATGTTCCTTGTAGTTCTATTTCTTCTTATCAATCTTCCTACTATTAGAATGAATTTACAAATAAAGTAACTTTTGTGGGTGTTAAATATCTTGATACTTCAATATGTCAGGGTAATTATTATACTAATTATGGAGCAAATATAGATTCAGCTGGTGTTTATACTTTATATAATGGTTGTGATAGTGTGATATTAACATTGAGTATTAATCCAATATATAATGATACAATCTATGCTGAAATATGTCAAGGCGAAACATACACTCAATTTGACTTTAATGAAAACACTTCTGGTTTCTATACTAAAAACCTTCAAACAATTAATGGTTGTGATAGTATTGTGAATTTAAGTCTTATTGTAAGTCCATTACCTAATATTCCTCAAAATTTGAGCATATATAATATTGCGACTAATAATATTGAAATTGGTTGGCAGGGTGATGCTGAAAGTTATAATATTTATCGCGATGATAGTTTAATAGCTAATGTTAATGTCACAAACTATTGGGATAATTTTAATATGATTGATGGAGAAACTTATTGCTATAAGGTTAAAGCTAAAAATAGTAATGGTTGTGAAAGTGCGTTTAGTGATACTATTTGTTACACATATCTTGGATTAGAAAATATAGAACGAACAAATATCTCAACAAAACTATATCCAAACCCAACAGAAGGTAAAGCCAAACTGGAAATTGAAGGATTAAACTCTGAGGCAGATGTTTTGGTTTATGATATGGTTGGAAGAATCGTTCAAACCCATAAGATAAACAAAGGAACATCTGAATTGGATATTGATTTAAGTGGATGTTCTAAGGGTGTTTATTCAATAAGAATTATGAATGATAGTATTAGTCAAACAAAGAAACTTATTGTGCAGTAAATAGAAGTAATAGGTAAAAAGTAAAAGGTAATAGGTAAAAGTATCTCCAATTTAAAAATAAAAATTCCCCAATTTACTTAACTCTGATGTAAAGGGTTGATTTTATTTTCCAACTTTTGTTTCTGTTTTAATTAATTATTGTAAGTTTGCAATCATTAAACATTATCTATTAACAATATTATGAAAAAAATTCTATTTCTTTTGTCTTTATTATCTTTATCGTTTACTTCTTTTTCACAATTCAGTGGTGGAGATGGCTCTTTGTCAAATCCTTATAAGATTAAATATGTAAAAGACTTGATTACATTATCAAACAATGTTGGTAATGGTACTCTCTATTTGAACAGCTATTTCATAATGGTAAATGATATTAATTTTGTTAGTGGACAAACAGACAGTTCACAGTTTTTCTCTCCTATTGGTGGATGGGGAATGACTGGCGCTGTGGGAAATCGTTTTAAAGGAAATTTTAATGGTGATGGTTATGTTATTAAAAATCTGACTATAAATACTCCAAGTGTTAATTCTATTTCACTTTTTGGCAGTATTGAAAATGCAACAATTCAAAATATAGGGGTTGTTAATGGATATTTTGTTGGTTCTTATAATAGTGGAGGGTTAGTTGCAAGTGCAACCAATAGTACTATTCAAAATTCATTCTCAAAATCATATGTTTCCATTAATAATTCAAGTACTGCTGCAAGTTGTGGCGGTTTGGTAGGAGCTCTTTATAATTCTGTGATGAACAATTGTTATGCTATTTCGAATGTTAATGCAATTTCTGCTATAATAAATGGTAATATTGGTGGTTTGGTGGGTAACGGTTCCTACAGTTCCACTCTTATAACCAATTCATATTCTGCTCCAACTGGTTTTTCTGCTCCAACTAATACCAAAGAAGGTCTTTTCTGTGGTCAACTTTATAACAGTGCAACAATTTCAAATTGTTATTACTCAACTGCTATTAGTGGTTATAATGGTTTGGGTGTTAATTCCTTTTCAACAAGCAATTTGTTGCCTAAAACAGATGCTCAACTGAAAGATTCTTCAATGATTGTTACTTTAAATGGCTCACAAACTACATCTCCCTGGGCAAAAGACAATATGTCTTTAAATAATGGTTTTCCTGTTCTTTCATGGCAAATGAACATATTAAAGATTTTTGTTGAAAGTGTGAGCTATGATTCAATCAGTTTGAATGTTGTGTTTAATGATACAAGTTATGTTTTGTCAAGGGGTATAAAATTTAAGAAATCAACTTTAAGCTCATGGAATACTGTAAATGTTATGGATACTAATTTCAATTGTACCTTACATAATCTTATTCCTAATACTGAATATAATATCAAGGCTTTTGTTGTTGTTGGAAATGACACTGTTTTTAGCAATATTATTACTGCAAGAACTTCATGGCAGGGTGATGGAACCCAGAATAATCCATTTATTATAAATAATGTGAGTGATTTACTTGCTGTTTCAAATAGTGTTATGAATGGCAATACCTACACAGGTCAATATTTAAAGTTGAATAATGATATTGACTTTCATAGCTCCACAATTGACAGTTCGCAATTCTTTACTCCAATAGGTGGTTTTACTTCTCCTACTTCATCAGATATTTCAAGAGTTTTTAAAGGTAGTTTTGACGGAAATGGACATAAGATTCTGAATTTGACAGTGAATAAACCTAATCTGTATAATGTTGCATTATTTGGTTATGTTAAAGATGGTGAGATAAAAAATCTTGGAATTGTTAATGGCATATCTATTGGGAAATCTAATGTTGCAGGTTTTGTTGGTCATACAAACAATGCCACTATAACCAACTGTTATTCTAAAAGTAATATACATGCTACTTCTAATGAGCAAAATGCAACTGCTGGAGGAATGGTTGGTAATTTCTATGGGAATTCAGTGATGAATAATTGCTTTGCAGAAGGAACAATTAATGCTTCTGGTATTGGTATGAAAGTTGGTGGTTTAATTGCATATAACAGTGGGTCAACAATTAAAAATTCCTATTCAAGAAACAGGTTTTATGTTACTGGTGGAAATTCTTCATTAGTTGGTGGTTTGGTTGGTTATAACTATGCTTCTTCTGTATATAATTCTTATTCTGCACCAATATTATTTGATATTCCACAGCTTTATAATGTGCATTATTCTTGTTTTATTGGTAATGTAATCTCTGGAGGAGTAATTTCAAATAACTATTATTCTGATTCACTTTTAGGTTTCCCAGGTGTTTATACAGGTTCTTCAAGTGGTATTTATCCCAAAACTTATTCTCAACTGAAACATTTTGATATTGTATCTATCTCTTCAAGTGTGGGTAACAGTTTAAATTTTGATTCTGTTCCTCCTTGCCCATGGACAATTGATACTTTAACAAATTTAAATGGTGGGTATCCAGTTCAAATATGGCAATATCATTACCCAGCAAAGCCAATTGTTGACAGCATTGTTGCCTTTAGCGATTCGGCTTATGTTCATACTCAATTAATATTGGGTACATATCCAGTAATTTCAAAAGGTATTGAATGGAGACATGCAGATTCACTTTCATGGAATACAATTAATCTACCTGTCACTGATTATTCAACCACAATATCAAATCTCGCTCCAAACACTAATTATGAAATAAGAACTTTTGCATCAACTGTAAATGCAACATATTACGATTCCGTTAGAACATTTACAACACTTCATACTCCAGTTATTTCAGGTGAAGTTATAACTCAGGGTGTGACCAATATTTCTGATTCTTCCGTTTCTTTAAATGGAACATTAGTCAGTGTGGGTAATGCATTGGATAATATTAAAATAGGATTTGCATATTCAACTGATGTTAATTTAAACATTGATTCAAGTAATGTTGATACGGTTGAAGTAGAATTTTATGAAGGGATGACAAACTTTAACCAAACAATATCAAATCTTATTCAACAAACTTATTATTACTATAAGGCATTTATAATAAACGATGCTGGAATAAGCTATGGGGACATTGCAGGATTCTGGTTTGATGGTTTAAACTTAAATAATTTAGAAACAAATTCCATCTTTATAAGTCTTTACCCTAACCCAGCAAATGATAAGGTGAAATTTGTTTCTAAATTATTTAAGTTTAA
>ENA-UOOI01001638-UOOI01001638.1-fermentation-metagenome-genome-assembly--contig:-NODE-1638-length-22335-cov-9.883528_pt1 | contig 22335 bp, 27 predicted proteins | sample MGYA00245779_ERZ724027 | MGnify/ENA primary metagenome ERZ724027 (study PRJEB28704, sample SAMN03018318) | fermentation metagenome | biome: anthropogenic terrestrial biome; feature: soil; material...
ACTGAAACAGAATCTTTGAGATTTCCAACAATGGCATCTGCTATCTTTTCAATATCTGAAGCCCTGTCTTCATCGAAGGGATTCGTCATACTCCAGTTTGTGCCGTCTGTATAATTGGTTACATAATAGGAGGGGGAGTCTTTGGGTTTATTTATTACACTGTTCCTGTCCATATAATAATAATTTTCAGCTTTTTTTGAGCCGCTGTAAACTGTACTTATATCCTCCTTTGATTTATTTGACAGATCGTATCTGGATATATTGTCACCGGAATATACTGTACTGGTACCGTCCTTTACGGCAAAGGACATATCTACAGTATAGCTTGAAAGTCCGCTGGTGCAGGCTTTTGCAGTGTATTTCACAGAATCCTTGAGCTGGTCATAGCCGCTTTTGGATGTAACTTCGGCAAAAGCTGTAGTGGCAAACATTACTATTCCTATGGTAAAACTTATTACCACAGCTGTTTTTTTACCTGGTTTCATTTTTACATCTCCCTGTATTTTATTTGGAAGTACCTCCTTATTATATTTTAAAATACATATCTCTATTTTATATAAACTAATTATAAACAAAACCTAAACTCTTTAACTGACCAAAAACGATATTTGTATTATAATAAAATCATTGGATTATAAAAGAAAGAAGTGATAGATGTGGAAAATAAAATTGTACAGGGTAAATCTACAGGAGAGTGGGAAAGGCAGTTTCCTGTAATAAGTGACATTGTATCTACAAAAGAAGTTTTTTGGGCGAACCCGAAGGTAAGAAAATTTTCAAGTGCCATGAAGAATATTTCGCTTGGCGAGAAGGATGTGAAGGATGCTGAAAAAAGGCTGAAAAGATTTGCGCCTTATATTATGAAGGTTTTTCCTGAGACACAGAAAACCGGGGGAATTATAGAATCTCCTACTGCAAAAATACCTTTCATGCAGAGAAAAATTGAAGCAATGTTTGACGAAAAACTGCCGGGACAGATGATACTGAAATGCGATAATGAGCTTGCCATTTCAGGTTCCATCAAGGCCAGAGGAGGTATTTATGAGGTACTGAAGCATGCAGAAGATCTGGCAGTTAAAAATAATCTGCTGAAGGAAAATGACGATTACTCTGTTATCGACAGCAGCGAATTCAGGAAGCTTTTTTCAAAGTATTCCATTGCAGTGGCGTCAACGGGAAATTTAGGCCTCAGTATAGGCATCATGAGTGCAAAACTGGGATTTAAGGTATATGTACATATGTCTGCAGATGCAAGACAGTGGAAAAAGGATCTTTTAAGGAGCAAAGGTGTGACGGTAGTAGAATATAAGGAGGATTACAGCAGAGCAATAGTGGAAGCAAGGAGACAGTCCCTTCAGGATCCAGACATGTATTTTGTGGACGATGAGAATTCTACCGATCTGTTTCTTGGGTACGCCGTAGCGGCTTACAGGTTAAAAAATCAGCTGGAAGAGATGAATATTGCAGTTGATGAAAATCACCCGCTGTTTGTTTATCTTCCCTGCGGAGTAGGGGGAGGACCTGGGGGAGTTGCCTTCGGACTTAAATTGGTTTTCAAAGACAATGTGCATTGCTTTTTCGCAGAGCCAACTCATTCGCCCTGCATGCTCCTCGGGCTTGTAACAGGCCTTCACGACAAAGTATGTGTCCAGGATTTTGGAATTGATGGAATCACCGAGGCAGATGGGCTTGCTGTTGGAAGGGCGTCCAAATTTGTGGGGAAGACTATGGAAGAACTGATAAGCGGCTGTTATACAGTAAAGGATGAAAAACTTTATATGCTTTTAAGCACACTTATAGATTCGGAAAATATTTCATTGGAACCCTCGGCTCTGGCAGGAGTACTGGGTTCGGTTCAATTACTTAAAAGTAAAGCTGGCAAAAAATATATAAAAGATAATAATCTGAAAGACAAAATGGAAAATTCCTGCCACATTGCCTGGGCCACGGGAGGAAGTATGGTTCCGGAGGAAGTAATGAAATCCTATTATAGAAAAGGCAGGGATATCCTCCATAGAAGATTCCCTGACAGATAACCTGAAATAAATATCTTGTTTTACCTGATACTTTCAATTTTGACATAATACTGTCCCTGGGGTGATTTTACAGGGACACTGTCACCTGTTTCATGTTTGTATATTGCAGAGCCCAGGGGGGATTCTATACTTATCCTGTTATTCATGGGATCTGCTTCTATGGTAGTTACTATTTCAAATTTTTCGGCTTTTTCTTCCCCTGAAAATTTCAGACATACTGTTTTACCGATTCCAACCTGATTTTTTGAGGTCGTATCTTTTATGAGCTTTGAAGTTCTTATCATTTTTTCGAGATAGCGTATTCTGCTTTCATTGTGGGCCCTGTCTCTTTTGGCGGCCTTGTATTCGAAATTTTCACTCAGATCCCCCTGGGCTCTGGCTTCTTTTAAGCTTTCATTTATATTGTGTCTTACTACTACTTTTCTATGTTCAATTTCCACTTTTAGTTTGTCTATAGCTTCTTTGGTAAGATAATTGTACACAGTTTTAAACACCACCTGAATTTATTGATTGTTTTATATAGATAATAACATTTCTATAATGGTATTTCCATTGTGCTTTATAAATTTTGATGGTATTTTATTATTGTAATTCAAAAATTATGATGAAAGAGGGAATACATATATGAAGTTGTTGATAAAAAAGATCAATCCGGAAGCCAGAATTCCTTTTTATGCCCACAGCGGAGATGCGGGGCTTGATCTGTTTTCGGTAGAAGAGGTACTTATAAAACCGATGGAGAGAAAACTTGTACATACTGGAATAGGTATTCAGCTGCCTTCAAATACTGAAGCCCAGGTGAGACCCAGAAGCGGGCTTGCCCTGAAATATGGGATTACACTTCTGAATTCACCGGGAACTGTGGATGAGGGATACAGGGGTGAGATAAAAGTACTCATGATAAACCTGAGCAGAGAATCTTTCCTGGTGGAAAGAGGAATGAAAATTGCCCAGATGGTGGTAAAACCTGTAAAACAAGTGTCTGTAGAAGAGGTGGATGAGCTAAGTAGCACGGATAGGGGACAAAAGGGCTTTGGATCCACGGGACTTAAATAGGGATATTGAGAGGGAGAAATTCTAAATCCACTGGGTTTTGCCCCAGGAAATTATTTCAGATACAGATTCTCTTAAGGATTTTAAAACTACGCCTGCTATCATTTCTCCCATTAGGACATGTTTTCCACAGTAATCTATGTTTTGACCCGTGCCTGTAAAAAGTACGCAGGAATCCGTACCTGTACCTGTTGCAGTTTTTTTACTTACAGGGCTCAATATATTGAAATCCTGCATTATGCAGGTCTTGGCTTCCGTGATTATCATGATGGCCTCTACCATGGCAGCTTTCGACAGTCTGGCATTTGTACCTAAAATTATATTTATAGTGCCGGGTTTTGGATTTTGTGAGTTAAAACTTTTCCAGTCAGCCGGATCTCCTGCCCTCCTTGCATTTGATATTCCCATGGTTATGAAACTCTGCACTATTACACCATTTTTATCTGCACGGACGCTTCTGAAGGATTTCATGTTTGCAGCAGTCATCATGCCCACAGATTTTCCCTTCCATTTTTTTGATTCTATATATTTCTCTATGGTAGTTTCCGGGGAGGGAAATTTATTGCTGCTGTCCGTACTTTTGTTTTGGGGAATTTTCATGTTGACTATATTGCTGGCTTTGGTGAAACCTCCGTTTAATATGGCGGAACTCAATATTTCCACTGGTTTTGAAAAATCAATATGGACATGATCTTTTGTTACTTCCAGTCCGGCGCTGTTGAACCCCAAATTCTTTCTTATCTCCCTAACTGAAATCAAAAGTCTGTCCCCTGTGATCTATAGTTAGACATTTTGTAGAAGAATGTTTTAAGAGTTCTGCAAAATCCCCGGTTATATAGGTATTGTCCCAAAAATGCATCGGTATGAAAAATTTAGGATGAATCTGGTCTATAAAATATTTTCCACCCAGGGAATAGCGCTCTTCCAGCCTTGGATCCACCGGGAAAAATGCAAAGTCAATTTTTTCACCCTTTATTTTCCCCACTTCCATCTTGAAATTTTTTTCAGCAGATATCTGTTCACCATTTGAATCTTCCTTCCACTGCCATAAATTCAGGTCGCCGGCATGAAATACAGTGATTCCGTCAAGCTTTATTAAAAATGAGATTCCCACATCGGTAGAACCATAAGCTTTTATATATATATCACCCAGATCCAGGCTTTCATAGCGGGAGAGCCTATAATAATTTTTAGGAGGCTTTCTTATTTTTATATCACTGCTCAATATGTACCTTGTCTCAGGATTTACTTTCTGCCACTTCAATATTATGGGATTGAAATGATCTGGATGTCTGTGTGAACAAAAAACCAGCAGGTTCTTTTTATCCCTTATGAGATCTTCTGAAATGAGCCCGTTTTCCAGAGTATGCTTGTGAGAATCAAAAGAATCCATATAGTAATCAAATATTAGAAAATGAGAGGGAGTTTCTACGGCAAAACTACTGTGGTACAGGTAATGAATTTTAATATTGTAATTTTTCATGTGTCCACCTTCTTTTTGATTTAAATTATTTTTATTATATCACAAAGGGAGGTCAGATTTTATACTGAGGTTAACATATGTGAAAATATAGGATATAATTATATCAAGCATGCTGCTGATTCAATTTATATTTATGGAGGATGATAAATAATGAAATTTGTATTTGATCACAATAATATAAATGTTTTGAATTTGGACAAAAGTATAGAATTTTATAAAAAGGCTCTTGGCTTTAAGAAAACCGGGAGAAAGGAAGCGGAGGATAAAAGCTTTACACTGGTTTTTATGGGAGATGGAGTAAAAAATTACAAAATAGAGCTTACCTGGCTCAGAGACAGAAAAGAGCCGTACAATTTGGGAGATAATGAGGTTCATATGGCAGTAAGAACGGACGATATAGAAGCTGCACATGAGTATCATAAAAAAATGGGCTGTATATGTTATGAAAACAAAAAAATGGGACTTTACTTCATATCGGATCCCGATGGTTACTGGACAGAAATTTTACCTGTTGAATCTTAAAATATGTAAATTTTCAATCTATTTGTACGAGAATTTATATAGGAATAAAATTATTGTGAATAAGACTTTTCCCCTGGGGTATAATTACAGAAAAACCAACAGGGAGGTAAAAGTTTTGAATAGTGTAACTCTTATTGGAAGACTTACTAGGGATGCAGAAATTATTAAAATGGAGAATAATTCTAGGAGTGTAATTAAATTTATTTTAGCTGTCAGCAGGGATTTTATAAACAGCAGCGGTGAAAGGGGAGCTGATTTTATTCCAATTTCCTACTGGACCAATAAAGGGGATAAATTGTGCTCTTACTTGAAAAAAGGAAGACTTTTAGGTGTCAACGGTAAAATATGCACTAGAAATTATGTAAAGGATGGAGTAAAAAAATTTTCTACTGCTGTAGAGGCAAATAGAATTCAGTTTTTAGAGTACAAGGGTGAAGCTTTGGCTTGATTTTTAAATTCAGGTGGAGTTTGATTGAGAATATTTTCTCCACCCGAATTTTATAAGAACTTGTTCCAAAATTTTCACTTATTGACATTAAATTATTTCAGCTGGTAGAATATAGAATAAAGTGATTTAAAGAGGGGTGGAAGTTATTATGGGAAGTGATAAGTCAGAAAAGATACTCATTGATAAAAATTGTATAAATACATTGATTCTGGAATTAAAAAATATAAAGATAAGCACTGGAGAAAAATCCACGAGGAAAGCAGCAGAAAAAATGTTGAATTTAATACAGGGAGAACTTGACGACAGCAATATTTCTCTTAAGCAGAGAATACTTGAAAAGATGAAGGAAACTAAAAGTACGGATCCAAATATGAATGCCAATTTATATATATTGTACAGGAATTTGGACAGCGGGCAGATAAGCGAGGAACAGGCACTGGAATTATTTAGAATGTATGTGAGAATAGAGCCTTATAATAGGACTATATAGAACACAAAATGAAAAATGTTTTAAATTCCACTAAAGCATTTTACAGTAGCTTTCGATAACATTAATGTAGTACGTCGAAAAGGCAAGTATCAACTGTGAAATTTAGAAGGAACTGCAGCCTTAAAATAAATAAGAGGAGTGGAATTTTATGAGAATAAGCTATAATATGCCGGCGCTGACTATGAATTTTCTTCAAAATCAGGCTCTGATTAGACAGAGTGAAAACTCATTCAGGCTGTCAAGCGGCTTTAAATTGAACACTGCCAGGGACAACCCCAGCGGAATAGTACAGAGCCAGAATTTAAAATTACAGATAGGTGGACTTCAAACTGCAGCTAAAAATGTCCAGGATGGCGTCAGCATGCTTCAGACTGCAGAAGGCGGTCTTCAGGAAATTACTGGAATGATTCAGAGGATAAGGCAGCTTACACTGCAGGCAGGCAGCGGAACGACTACACCATCGGATAGGAATGTGATACAAAATGAAATAGATCAGATGCTGGATGGAATAAGTACTATGGCAGATCAGACTGAATTCAACGGCTTAAAACTGCTGGGACAAAATGGGGGAAGTAAGTCTATAAGTGTGTCTGTAGGAGCTAATGCGGGAGAAAATACGGATATACCACAGCTTGACCTGACCAATAATGAAAACAGTGACGTCGCAGACCTGTATTCTATCAAAAGGGACAAAGGTAAGGATATATTGGATGGCAATGTAGGCGATACATTACAGGCCATAGATACGACCCTTACTAAAGTTATCTCCTTCAGGAGCAAATATGGTTCTCTGGAGAACAGGTTTGAGACCAATTATTATAATATGCAGGATTTGACTGACCAGATGATCGAGGCAGACAGCAGTTTAAGCGATGCGGATATGGCGGAGGAAATAACTGATTATTCAAGAGAGGGCATAATTATAGAAGCTTCCAATGCCATGATTGCCCAGGCAAATAAACTTCCCCAGGATGTGCTTAGAATATTGGAAAATGTCAAATAGTGTTTTTAGACTGTAAACTACTTAAATATAAAATATTTTATATTTAAGTAGTTTTTTGGCATTTTTTGGCTGAAGAATTGGATTTTAATATGAAATAACATAACTATAACACAGCTGTAACATAAGTAGCAGAAAATAGAAAATATAGTATATGTCTATGTATGTTATTAATGGTAGAAAAGAGGACATTTTTACAAAAATTATACTATGATATCGTAAATTTTTGTTTTTTAATTAAAATTTATATTAAATAGAAAAAATTTCATATAATTGTAGCATTAACATGCAATTTTGTGATATTATAGTTTATGTTGGAAAGCAATTTTAATTGAAAATAAAATATAATTAAAATTAAGACATGATTAAATTAAATATGACTAAAAATATTTCCTCTGTGAAATATTTTCTAGAAATTTGTGGAAAAATATATAAAATAATAGAAATGGAGGGATAATAGTTGAATGTATCTCAAGTGCCTAATGATGAACTGACGTATGACCTGCTGCAAAGGGGATTGGATGCATCCCAGGCGAGGGGTACTGCAATAGCCGATAACATATCTAATATAAACACAAAAGGATACAAGCGGAAATATGTTACCTTCGAGGAAAACTTAAAAAAAAGCATGGATGATCTAGAACTTAAAACGGATAATGAAAAACATATGAAAATAGGAAATGATTACGGTGACATAGATATGAATACGGACAACAGTACCAGTATGCGGGAAGATGGAAACAATGTTGACATAGATAATGAAATGGTAAACCAGTCAGCTAATGCTCTCATGTACAATGCACTTGTAAATCAGATAAACAGCAGGCTTTCTATGAGACAGTATGTAATAGATGGAAGGTAGGAGGATGTATTATGATTGAAGCTTTCAATACATTGAGAATAAGCGCCAGCGGGCTTTCTGCGGAAAGGCTCAGAATGGATACCATAGCTTCCAATATGGCCAATGTTGAGACTACAAGGGGTGCCAATGGACAGCCTTATAGGAGAAAGGTGGCGGTGTTTCAGGAAAATCTTCAAAGCGAGCTGAATAAAAATGGACAATACGAAGTTGTACCTAAAGGTGTCAAAGCTGTAGGAGTTGTGGAAGATGCTTCACCATTCAAGCAGGTGTATGATCCTACCAACCCAGATGCAGATGCCAATGGCTATGTATCAATGCCCAATGTAAATATATTGAATGAAATGTCGGATATGATGGTGGCTACTAGATCTTATGAAGCAGATGTAAGTGCCATTGATGCAGAAAAGAGCATGTTTTCAAAAGCTCTTGAAATAGGAAAATAGAAAGGGGAGTGAATACATATGAGAATAAACGAATTTGTGCCTGACAGCAAGGTGTTTGATTTTAACAAATCGGTGCAGGGCAGCAATTTAAAAAATGGAAATATAATTGGCAGCAATAAAAACAGCAGTGTAACAGGTGATACGAATACGAGCAGCAGTATATCGGATTTTGCGTCAGTGCTGAAGGACAAGCTGGATGATGTAAACAACCAGCAGATACAGGCGGATAACAGTACTAAAGAGTTTGTAGAAGGGGATAGAACGGATATACATAATGTCATGCTGGATACGGAACAGGCTAAACAGTCACTGGAGCTGGCAGTACAGATTAGGGACAAACTTGTGGATGCATACCAGGAATTGAATAGAACACAGTTTTAGAAGGAGTGCTTAATTGATGGGCAAGCTATCGCAATTTTTTAAAAACTTAACAGATAAATGGAAGAATTCTAGTAGAAATAGAAAGATAGCTTTTGGGATTATAGCCGTAGGAATTATAGCAGCAATTATATTTGGAGGAGTGTCTTTGGGAAAGAAAAAATATGCGGTGCTTTTCTCAAATATGAACCAGACTGACTCGGCAGCGGTGTATAAAAAGCTTCAAGATGACAAAATAGATGCCAAAGTAGAGGGAAATTCAATCTTAGTGCCTAAAGATGAAGTGGATGCTGACAGGATGAAAGTACTTTCAGAAGTGCAGCTTACCAATGGAAGTCAGGGATTTGAGCTATTTGATAAGAATAATTTGGGAAGTACAGATGCTGAAATCAAAATAAATTATCAAAGGGCGCTTCAAGGCGAACTGGAGAGAACGATAAAAGCTCTTCCTCAAGTTGAAGATGCCAGGGTGCATCTTGTAATTCCCGACGATACGGAATTTGTGAAAGATACCCAGCCGGGAAGTGCTTCTGTGACTTTAAAGTTGAAATCGGGACAGAATCTCAGCCAGGATCAGGTAAAAGCTCTGGTTGCACTTGTATCTGGTGGTGTAAAAAATCTGCCCAAGAAAAATGTGCAGATAATAGACGACAAAATGAATCTTCTAACCAGGGATTTGTATCAGGATAATGGCAGCGGTGCGGAAGACAGTACCGTTCCTGCTGAAAAACAACAAAAATTGCAGCAGCAATACGAAAAAGATCTTGAACAGAGACTTTTGAGCATGCTTGAAACTGTATACGGTAAAGGTAAAGTTCAGGTGAGGGTAAATGCAGATCTGGATTTTGATGCGGTGCAGCAGGATGCTACAACCTATGATCCAAACAGAACGGCAGTGGTGAGCGAACATACGGTAAACAGTACGAATACCGGCGGTACAAATAATGCAGGAGCCAGTCCTGTAGATAATAATATGAGCAACACCACCACTACTACAGGCAATAATGGGAATTCAACCGACAACGAGGTTACCAGAAATTATGATGTGTCCAAAACAGAACAAAAAACTATAAGAGCGCCCGGAAGTGTCAAAAGGCTTACTGCTTCTGTGGCATTGGACGGGAATGTGGATGATGCTACGAGAACTTCCATAAGAAATCTTGCAGTTTCTTCCATAGGGTACGATGCAAACCGTGGAGATACCATAAATGTAGAAGGTCTGCCTTTTGACACTACTGCACAGGACAATGCGAAAAAGGATATGGATGCCATGAACAAGGCAGAACAGCTGGCTAAGAGAAACAGGCTTATTGCCATCATAGGTGGTCTTGCGGCTGTGGCAGTTGCAGCCATAGTTGGAGTCATACTCTGGAGAAGAAAGAAGCGTGAAGAGGAAGAAGACTTGTTTGACGAAGAGATGGAGGAACCTCAGCCTATAAATGAAGCTGCAGAGGATGAAACCCAGGTTAAGGAGAAACCTAAATTTAAACCTGTGGAACTTGAGACGGAAAATGAAGATGTCCACCTTGAAAATGAGATAAAGAAATATGCCAAAGACAAACCTGATCAAGTCGCAGACATAATAAAGTCCTGGTTAGCGGAAGATGAGAGGTGATAGAAGATGGCTAGAGACAATCAAAAGAAATTAACTGGAGTGCAGAAAGCTGCCATATTATTTATAACTCTTGGACCAGAAGCCTCTGCAGGTATAATTAAAAAGCTGCCGGAAGCTGAGATACAAAAGATAACTTATGAAATAGCCAATATAAGTTCTGTAAAGTCAGATCAGAAAAAGGAAATACTGCAGGAATTCGTTCAGATGAACAAGGCCAAGGATTATCTGCTGGAAGGTGGAATAGAGTATGCCAAGAATCTTTTGTCAAAGGCTCTTGGAAGTCAGAGGGCGGCTGAAATATTGGATAAGGTTACAGAAGCAACCCAGCAATTTAGACCCTTTGCTATAGCTAGGAAAGCAGATGCCCAGCAGCTTTTGAATATAATATCTGATGAACATCCGCAGACTATAGCACTTATACTCTGTTATCTTCAGCCGGATAAAGCCGGCCAGATACTCTCGGCACTTCCGGAAGGCGAACAGGCAGAAGTATCCTATAGAATTGCTACAATGAGTACTACTTCCCATAAGGTGGTAAAGGAAATAGAGAAGGTACTTGATGACAAGCTGTCTTCCGTAGTCAAGTCCGATATGAGGGTAATTGGCGGTGTCCAGACTATTGTGGATATATTAAACCAGGTAGACAGGGCTACTGAAAAAAATATTACAGAAGGTCTGGAGAAGCAGGATGCGGAACTGGCGGAGAAAGTCAAGGAATCCATGTTTGTATTTGAAGATATTGTCACTTTGGATGATGTATCCATTCAGAGGGTACTCAGAGAGGTGGATTCAAAAGATCTTTCACTGGCGCTTAAAGGATGTTCCGAAGAGGTGGCTGAATGTATTTTCAGGAACCAGTCAAAGAGAGCTTCTGCAGCACTAAAGGAGGACATAGAATTTTTGGGACCTGTAAGGCTGATGGATGTGGAAAAAGCCCAGCAGGGTATTGTAAATATTATAAGGAGACTGGACGAAGCCGGAGAAATAGTTATGGCAAGAGGTGGAGAAGATGCAATCATCGTATAAAATTATAAAAGGTGACAGCATAGACGAGGAGGGCACTCAAAATATAGTGACTGTGTTTAAAAAGCATTCCCCTCCCAAACGCAGGCACAAAAATAAAGACAGCTCACCCTCAAGAAATAATTATGATAGTTTGCTGCATACCATGATGGAAAAAGCAGCCGAGGACAGAAAAAAAATAATTTTAAGGGCCAATGACGAGGCTGAAGAAATCAAAAAGAAAGCATATGATGCTGCCAGTAAAAAGGGTTATGAAGAAGGCAGGAAAAAAGGAAGAGATGCCGGCTTCAAAAGTGCATATGATGAAGGCTATGTAAAGAATGTAAAAAAGGCCGAGGCCGAAGGCGAGGATATAAGAAATAAAGCAAGTGCCGTATTGAAGAATGCAGTAGATGAAAAGAAAAGATATTTGACAGAGAAAGAAGAAGAGATCAAGAAATTTATAGTAAATGCAGTGGAAAGTGTCTTAAAAGATGAAGTTAGAAACAAGGACAGTTTGAATAAAATGGTGTTTGACGCACTTTCCCAGGTCAAGAATTCAAAAACTTTTATTATAAAGAGCAGAGGAAAGTACTGCGGCGAGTTTAAGAAGCAGGTGGATATGTGGAAGGAACAACTGCCCTTTAGGGGTGACATATTTGTAATATCGGATGAATCCCTGAAAGATGGCAGCGTAGTTATAGAGAGGGACAGGGGGAAAATTATACTGTCTGTAGATATAGCTATGAAAAAATTGAGGGAGATATTTGACAGTACAAGCAATTAGTGAATTTTTGCCGTGAGGGTGATGATTTGGTGATAAATTTAAACTTTCAGGAATTAAATAAAGAGGTAAGCAGGGCTAATTTTTCCTATCAGGAGGGAACTGTGAAAAAAGTCATAGGACTTACTGTGGAAGTTGAGGGGATAAAGGCCTTTATTGGAGAAGTATGCACAATATATAATGAGCAAAATCGTAAAATTGAGTGTGAAGTTGTTGGATTTAAGGAAAATGACATAATTCTCATGCCGTTGGGGGAACTTACTGGAATTTCCACGGGCTGCAGGGTTGTCCCTGAAAGAAGGCGCTTAAATGTACAGTGTTCCGAGGAACTGTTTGGAAAAGTTCTTGATGGACTGGGAAATCCTCTCCAGGGAGAACCAATAAAATCCGGAAGCTTTTATGAACTTGATGCAGAGCCGCCGAATCCACTTAAGAGAAAGAGAATAAACAATCCCATTTCTACGGGTATCCGTGCCATAGATGGTTTTTTAACCTGCGGGGAAGGCCAGAGGATAGGCATATTTGCAGGAAGCGGAGTGGGAAAGAGCACAACTCTCGGTATGATTGCAAGATATGCCGAGGCAGATGTTAACGTGATAGCACTTATAGGGGAAAGAGGAAGGGAAGTTAGAGATTTTATAGAAAAGGATCTTGGTGAAAGCGGTCTGAAAAAGTCCGTCATAGTATGTGCAACTTCCGATAAATCAGCACTTGTCAGGCTGAAGGGTGCTTTTACAGCCACTGCTATTGCAGAATATTTCAGGGATAAAGGCAAAAAAGTTATACTCATGATGGATTCTGTCACCAGATTTGCCATGGCACAGAGAGAAATAGGACTGGCTGTGGGAGAGCCTCCTGCTACCAAGGGATATACTCCTTCCGTATTTGCAAAACTTCCAAGGCTTATGGAAAGGGCCGGCATGTCGGATAGAGGATCTATAACTGCTTTTTATACGGTTCTCGTAGATGGAGACGACATGAATGAGCCCATTGCAGATGCAGTCAGGAGTATATTGGATGGGCACATAGTGCTGTCCAGAAATCTTGCCAATAGGAACCACTACCCGGCTATAGACATACTTGCCAGCATAAGCAGGCTCATGCCCGAGGTAACTACGGAAAAACACAGGGAAAATGCCTCACTGGCACGTGATATGCTGTCTACTTATAGAAACTCGGAAGACCTTATAAACATAGGCGCCTACGTCAAGGGTAACAATAAAAAAGTGGATAGGGCCATAAGATACCATGATGACATAGTTGGTTATTTAAAACAGAAAATGGATGAACACTCTACTTTAAAAGAAAGTGTAAACAGGCTGGAAAATATGTTCGATTAAAATTGGGGAGGAAAAACCTATGAAATATAAATTTAGATTGCAGAAACTTCTGGATATGAGGATTGACAGGGAAGATGAAAGCAAAGTGGAATTTCAAAAGGCCCAGAGCGAGAGGCTGAAGGTAAAGGAAAAACTTGACCAGCTGGAAGAAAAATATGATGAATATAAAAACAGACCTCTGCCCGTATCCGCCATGGAGCAAAAAATAACACACATATACATAAATACACTTGGGCTGAACATAGATGAAACCTCAAGGAAACTGGCCGTGAAGGAGAAAATTGTAAGTGGCAAGAGAGAGGAATTAAAACAGAGGCAGATTGACAGGAAAACCGTAGAAACACTTAAAGATAAAGGATACAGAAATTTTATAAAAGAACAGAATAAGCTCGAGCAGAAATTGAATGATGAGTTTGCCCTTCATAGTTTTATAAGAAATCTAAGGCAGGGTAATGATTTGACATAGATTGCCCGGAAAGGAGGTGAATTAAATGGCCGATTTAAGTGCTGCAGTACCGATAAATGTTACGGGAGTTTCTAAGGATACAGTTTCAAAAATTGCCGGCATCAGCTCCAATGTGAAAAAATCCGGCAGTACTTTCAAGGATGCCTTGAAAACTTCACAGACTGCTGTGGACGGTGTTTCAGTTGATATGGGAAATAAAAGTAAAACTTCATTTGAAAAACTGGAGGGACAGCTTAAGAAACTGGGGCTCAGTCAGGAAGACATAAAAAAGGTAGAAGATGAAGTTTCAAAAGGGAATGTAAATATCGACAGCTTATCTTATTTGCTCAATATTCTTCTTGCCTACAATGGGAATTTAAATGATATGGGAGATGAGCTCATTGATAAGATAAGTGACAGCCTGAGCGATAGTATAAGCAGCGACATTTTAAAAAATCTTCAGTCCATAATTTCAGAAAATATGACTTCAAATAAAAATATGTCGGGCAAGAATATTATAGACAAGATAGTGGAGAAAAATGTCGGCGGGCTGTCGGATATTCTGCAAAAGCTTGGAGCAAGTGAAGAATTCAGTGAGAAACTAACTGCAAAACTGGGAGACAGTATTCTGTCCAAAGTATCGCAGGGTGCAAATCTGGAGCAAAACATATACAACAAAATAAAAAGCGAGATAAATTCAGCTCTGGCTTCCCAGTTAAATAAAAGTAATACGGATTCCAGTCCTGTTGAATTTAAAATGCAAGATATTGCCCAAAAGGGACAGTCAGCTTTAATTGATGGAACTGAAGCATCTGCCGCTGCCGCAAATAAAAATGTATCCCAGGATAGTCAGCCTAATTTGGAAGATGTCACAGCATCTGTACAGGACAAAAGCATGTCCCAGAGTAATTCTGACAAGTCAGGCGGCAAAGATGCTGGAGATATGACAGGCAGTGAAGAGAAAATACTGAAAAATATAGTTCAGGATGGAAGAGAAGACAAAGTTTCCAGGGCCGCCAATTTCATGACACAGTTTTCAAACGTAAAAGGAAATAATACCGTGGGAAATCTGTCCAATCTGCCGGGACTGGTAGTGAATAAAAATTCCTTTGATTCCGATATAATAAAGGCCTTGAGGTACATGGACATAAATAATATAAAGACTATGACTGTCAAAATAAATCCAAAGGAACTGGGAGAGATCACAATAAGCCTCGTGATGGAAGAGGGAAAACTAAATGCGGTGCTCACTGCTTCCAACAAGGATGCCTATAACCTTTTGAATTCGAATCTTCAGGATTTATCCAACAGGCTTCAAACAAATGACATAAAAGTGCAGAACTTTTCGCTGAACCTGAATAACGGGGACACAACTTATTTCAGAGATGAAAGCGGAAGGGGACAGCAGGGCCAGAAAAATGGCCGGGAAGGAAATCTGTTTTTTGACAGCGGTGTATCCGACGTATCCGGCATATCTGATGGAAAGACATTCACGGACAATGATTACGGCGAAAACAATGTAAATGTACTAGCTTAATTTTAGAGAGGAGGTCGGGTGATAATGGCTATATCAGTCGATAATAATTTAAACCAAAACTATAATATGAATACAGCGGCGGCAACTTCGGAGAAAAACGACAGCTCTATAGATGACAATACTACTTCAGGAGTTTCATCCAGTACCGACAAGGGAACCAGCGTGGTGAGATCCAATGGAGAAATAGACAAAAATATGTTTCTCAAAATACTTGCGGCAGAACTTGCCAACCAGGATCCAACAGACAGCAATTCCGAGAGTGCAACACAGTATGTCAGCCAGCTGGCACAGTTTTCTTCACTTGAACAGATGGCCAATTTAAACAGCACCAATAAATTGAATTCGGCAAATTCTCTTATAAATAAATATGTCACTTTCAGTGATTTGGCCGATGATGGGGGCAATTACAGCGGACAGGTTGAAGGTGTTATAAAAGACGGTGACGACATAAGCTTGAATACCCTGATAGGGCAGGATTCAAACGGCAACGGCGTATACAAGTCTTTTAATCTGGATGATGTAGTTAAAGTAGACGACCTTGGAGATGCATTTGATCCAACTGCAAACAACAATTTGCTTTTAAATGCCACTTCACTCATAGGCAAAAAAGTGGAGATAAATGAAAAGGACAAGGATGGGAATGACTACAGCGGTGTAGTTCAATCTGTATCCCGGGGCACCGGCGGAGTTATCGTAAAGGTAAAAACCGGAGACGGCGAAACCAAGGATTTCTATTTTGATCAGGTTTCCAATGTGGAAAATGCCTAGCATGCAGGTGCAGCAAGTATATGGGATATAAGATCATAAACGGCAAACTGCATTTCGCACAGGATATAGCTGCTGCATACGGCAGCAGAAGCAGTGTAGATAGAGCCAGCCGCCGGGACAATGTATCTTTCAGGAATACTTTAAAAAAAGAGGTAGATAAATCAAGCAGTTTTACCATATCGAATCATGCTGCAGAGAGGCTGAAGAGCAGGCATATAGTGCTGGGTGAAAATGATATGGAAAATATAAATTCCGCCATCAACAGGGCGGAGGAAAAAGGATGCAGGGAATCTGCACTTCTCTACGGAAATACGGTGCTCATTACTTCCATAAAAAACAGGACTGTGATTACAGCCATGAACAAGGATTCGGATAACGACAGTGTTTTTACGAACATAGACAGCATGGTGATAGTGTAAATTAAATTATTTTGAAACTGGCCGGACCAATTAGCGGGAGCCAGGTTCTGCGGAATGAATGAAACAGGACGAATACATTTTATTAAATTGGAGGGAAAATATATATGTTACCATCTTTGTATTCAGGAATAAGCGGCCTTAAGGCCAACCAGCAGAAATTGAACGTAGTTGCGAACAACATAGCAAATTCCACCACTACGGGTTTCAAGACCCAGAGCATGAATTTTGAGGATACGTTGAGTCAAAACCTTTCAGACCCAAGTGCTCCAGTAGATGGGGGGCTCGGAGGTATCAATCCAAAGCAAAGCGGCCTCGGGGTGAAGATTAGCGGGATAAACACGGACTTTTCAGAGGGCAGTCCTCAGACCACCAACAGGAAGCTGGACTTTATGATAGACAAGTCAGGAAGCTATTTTGTAGTTAGTCTTGATGGAACTGAAGATTACTATACTAGGGATGGAGCCTTTGTACTTGATGCGGATGGTAATCTTCTAACTCAGGATGGTTACCATGTTATGGGATATAACCAAGATACCGTTGGTAATAATGAAAAGCCTGCGACGGAATTGAGCATTAAACAATATTATTCTGGGGATTATACTGGAGCTAATACTGGTGATGAGAATGATAAAGTTACTTCCTATTCAATAGGTGCAGATGGGATTATAACTGTTAAAACGAAAGGCGAGAAATCTTGGAAGGCTGGACGGATTGCTTTAGCTTCTTTTACAAACGAGGGTGGACTTTTAAAGCAGGGAAATAACCTTTATTCAGATTCGACCAATTCTGGCAATCCAATTTATGGTACAGCTGGTACTTCGGCTTATGGGAAAATCATATCAGGTTCCCTCGAGATGTCAAATGTGGATCTGGCACAGCAGTTTACAGATATGATAGTTGCCAGCAGGGCCTTTGAGGCAAATGGAAAGATAATAACGACAGATGACGAGATACTTCAGGATCTTGTTAATTTGAAGAGATAAAATTTGTTTGAATCTGGCAGATTTTCGGCTTATGCCGGAAATCGCCCTATTGATATTTGAATTTCAAATAAAAATACATATTGATTGTATCCAATACCCAATAATGTTAAAATTTATTCGAAATTGTTATTTCAGCTCACAACTTAAAACAAGGAGGTTTTTTATGATAAAACTTACGGGATTGGATGACAAGGAATTTGTTATAAATGCAGATCATATAGAAAAATTGACGCAGACTCCCCAAAGTGTGATAACTCTTACAAATGGAAACAAATATGTGGTGAAGGAGACAAATGACGAGATAATAAAAAAGGTCGTGGAGTATAAGAGAAAAATATACAGGGGGGATTATTCCAAATAGGCATTTTAAGTGGCTTGTACATAATATTGTAAGGAGGAAGTATCATGGAAGATGGAGTGGAAAAGAAAGGAAAATTGAATTTTAAAATAGTTTTGATAACATTGCTTGTTTTGATCTTGGCAGGTGCAGGAGCTTATTTTGGATACAGCAAATTTTTAAAGGGAAATGACAAGAGTCCCAATGTAGCTGCACAAAACAGCACCTCTCCGGTACAGACCCAGCAGGTGTCGAATCAAACCGGTCAGACTGCCCAGGGGGGCGGCAGCAGTTCAGGTTATCTGCAGCAGGTTGTTTCCAAATATACTTTTGACTTAAGTGATTTTACTGTCAACCTTGCAGATGAGGGCGGCAAGAACTATTTGAAAATAAGTGTGTTTCTCGGGTATGACGATAAGAAATTAACTGAGGAACTCACGGATAAGAAGCCCATGATAAGGGATGCCGTCATAGATATTCTGAGGGGCAAAAAGGTGGCCGACATAGATCCTAAATATATGGACAGCATAAAAATGCAGATCATACAGAAGATAAACCCTATGCTGGAAAATGGAAAATTGAATAACGTATATTTCAGCGATATACTTACCCAATAGATTCCATTGGAATGGAGAATTTTAGATGGACTTACAATTTTGGTGGATGCTGTTCAAGACAATTTTATCGCTGCTTTTCATAGTTTTTCTCATATATATTTTTACCAAATTTGGAGGTGGAAAACTTAAGAAAATTCAAGGCGGCAGATATATAAAAATACTTGAAAGAACTCAGATTTCCAAGGAAAACAGCTTGCTTGTGGTAAAGATTGGTGAAAAGGGATATGTGATTTCATCTTCAAGTGGAAGAGTTGATGTGATCTGTGAGCTGACAGGTGAAGAATTATCGAAGATTGAGGACACGAAAAATACTTGTGAGTATAAAAATTTCAGGGATTTATATACGAAAAGTGGACTTCAGAATTTAACAGACAAGATCAGCCGCAGTATTTCAGCTAAAAAATTCAAAGGGAAAAAGGAAGATAAAGATGGACGTTAAGCACAACAAAAGCATTATGGTTATTTCATTTTTAATATTTGTTTTTATTATTTTGGCAGGCTTTGAAGCACATGCGGCTCCTACCGATTTTCCAATACCAAATATAAATGTATCTGTGGACAATGCTTCCACACCGCAGCAGTATGTAGGTACTATAAAATTGCTCATAGTGCTCACTGTCTTGACACTGCTTCCGTCTTTCATAATGATGATGACAAGCTTTGTGCGAATTATAGTGGTGTTTGGATTCTTAAGAAGTGCCATGGGAACCCAGCAGTCCCCTCCAAATCAGGTATTAGTGGGACTTGCACTTTTTATGACAATATTTATAATGCTTCCCGTTTATGGAAAAATAAATTCCACGGCCATACAGCCCTATTTAAACAATAGGATAACCCAGGAGCAGGCCATAGAAACAGGGGCCAAACCGCTGAGGGAGTTTATGCTGAAACAGACAAGGAAAAAGGATCTCAAGCTTTTTGTAGACAATGCCAAACTGAACTACAAGGTTACCAAGGACAATGCACCTCTTTATGTGGTGATTCCGGCCTACATTATAAGCGAACTGAAGACGGCTTTCCAGATAGGTTTTCTGCTTTATATACCTTTTATGATAATAGATCTGGTTGTATCCAGCGTACTTATGTCCATGGGAATGTTCATGCTCCCTCCGGTTATGATATCACTGCCTTTTAAATTGCTTTTGTTTGTCATGGTAGACGGCTGGTATCTGCTGGTAAAGTCTTTGATTATAAGTTTTTCGTGAGGTGAATTTAAATGAGTGAAAATATGGTAGTAGGGGTTATAAAAGATGCTATACAGACAGGACTTTTGATTTCAGCTCCAATACTGATAGTTTCAGTGTTGGTGGGTCTTATAATAAGTATATTTCAGGCGACCACACAGATACAGGAGCAGACACTTACTTTTGTGCCCAAGCTTATTGCTATTGCTGTGGTCGGGCTTTTTACCGGTGCATGGATGCTGAATATGATGGTTGGTTTTACTCAAAGGATTTTTACATATATAGCACATATAACCCAGTAGATTTGTCAGCGGCATTATAATTTGAAGTTAAGCAGTTACGGGGAGGATTGGTTTGATAAACACACTGTATTTTACAGCTTTGATACTTGTTAGTATTAGAATGTTTTGCTTTTTTATGATGGTTCCCATATTTTTCCCAAATGGCACTCCCAATATAGTCAAAGTGGGACTGGCACTGGTTATGGCATATATACTTTTACCGGGCATAGACTATTCTGCAGTGAACAATATAGACAGCACTATTCCGTTTGTGTATAACTGTGTGAATGAAGCTGCGGCAGGCCTTACCCTGGGTTTTTTGGTGAGTTTGTGTTTTACGGCTTTCAGGATTGCAGGAAGCTATATGGATCTGCAGGTAGGACTTTCCCTCATGAGCATGTTTGATCCCAATTCGGAAAGTACATCCACTCTTTTGGAACGTCTTATGTACTGGTTCAGCATGGTGGTTTTTCTGGCAGTAGATGGACATCACATGCTTATAAAATCGCTTATTGGAAGTTTTGATACTATAAAACTTGGGAGCTTTATGCTTTCCCAGGGTTCAATTACCCTCATAATAAAAGCTTTTATTATATACTTTTCCATAGCGGTGAAAATAGCAGTTCCCATACTTATCATAATGCTTGTGGTAAATTTGACCATGGCCCTCATAGCAAGGACTGTGCCGCAGCTCAATATAATGATACTGGGACTTCCAATACAGATACTGGTGGGCATGGCTTCTTTTTGTGTTGCACTTCCCATATTTCTACAGCTTATGGAGAAAGCTTTTTATGCCATACCGGATTCCATAAGGGGGTTTTATCATACCCTGCCTCTGCTTATAGTATTTGCTTCGGATGACAAAACTGAGGAAGCCACTCCCAGGAAAAAGAGTGACGCCCGGAAAAAGGGACAGGTTGCAAAAAGCAAGGAAGTTACTTTGGCACTTACTCTCCTGGCTTCTACGGTAGTCATATTGTTCCTGGGAGGATATATAGGTTCCCAGGCCAAGAGTACCATGGCGGCATTTTTGAACAGCTATCTTTTAACTTCTTTAAATTATAAGACTCTCCGGGGAATAGCCTTTATAACCGTATGGAGACTTGGACTTATGTTTTTGCCCATAGCTGTCCCAATATTGGTTATGGGAGTTATAGCAAATCTGCTCCAGACCCGCGGAGTCGTATCGATGCAGCCGCTGAAGCCGGATCTTTCCAAGCTGAACCCTATAAACGGCTTTAAAAGAATGTTTTCCGCAAGGGCCGTGATGGAACTGTTTAAGGACACATTGGTAATCGCCATAGTCGGAATTGTGGGATATAAATTTATAAAGGACAATTATGCATACATAATGACGCTGAGCAGTTTGAACTTTGAAGGTGTAGCCAAGGCCCTGTCCAAGCTCACTGTAGACATATTTTTTAGGATAACTGTGATAATGATTGCCATAGCTATTATAGATTACATATTTCAAAACTTTCAGTACAACAAGGATCTCAAGATGTCAAGAGAAGAGGTAAAGGAAGAGTACAAGCAGGATGAAGGAGATCCGCAGATTAAAAGCAAGATAAAGCAAAAACAGAGGGAAATAGGCATGAGGAGAATGATGCAGGAAGTACCTAAAGCTACGGTCGTGGTTACCAACCCCACCCATGTAGCTGTAGCTCTAAAGTATGAAGATGGTGAAAATGATGCACCGCTGGTGGTGGCAAAGGGGCTGGATGCAGTTGCCTTTAGAATAAAGAAAAAAGCTGTAGAAAATGATGTACCTATAATTGAAAATAAACCTCTTGCAAGACTTATATACGACGAGGTGGATATTGGCAGGGAAATTCCTGTAGAAATGTACCAGGCGGTAGCGGAGATATTGGCACTGGTTTACAAGATGAGGTGATATTTTGGAAAGAAGCAGAAGCAGATTTAAGTTAAAAGATAACGCAGGTGTACTTATGGCACTTATGGTGGTAATGATAGTATTTATGATCATAATTCCACTTCCGGCAAAATTACTGGATATACTTATTGCCTTTAATATAGCACTGTCCATAATTATAATACTTTTAACCATGTTCACTACGGAGGTATTGCAATTTTCGGTGTTCCCGACACTGCTCCTTGTAACTACGCTCTTCAGGCTGGCATTGAATATTTCTTCTGTAAGGCTGATACTCAGAGATGCCTATGCAGGGGAAGTCATAGATTCTTTCGGGGAATTCGTAGTTGGCGGAAGTTATCTGGTTGGAATAATAATATTTTTGATAATCATCATCATACAATTTATTGTAATAACCAATGGTGCCAACAG
>ENA-UOOI01001640-UOOI01001640.1-fermentation-metagenome-genome-assembly--contig:-NODE-1640-length-22321-cov-42.014012_pt1 | contig 22321 bp, 16 predicted proteins | sample MGYA00245779_ERZ724027 | MGnify/ENA primary metagenome ERZ724027 (study PRJEB28704, sample SAMN03018318) | fermentation metagenome | biome: anthropogenic terrestrial biome; feature: soil...
CACAGGTGAGTCCCGCAATCCCGCCTCCCACAATCACCGTATCAAAATGCAGCCGTTGCATATCGGCCGTGTCAAAATCGATCAGATATTCCGACAAAATCGGTCCTCCCTTTCTCCAAAAACTTTCTCAAACATGCAGCATCCGGTTCAGGCTGAGAAAGGCCTTTTTCCGGACAGGCTCCGGTACCATTACCTCATTATCCATATGCAGCAGAACATCGCGTACTTTTTTCAGTGAGGTCTTCTTCATGTTCACGCACAAAAGGTTCCCTGCCAGCATGGTAAAATGTGCGTCCGGTCTCCGAAAACGCATTTCTTCCAGAACTCCCATTTCCGTACCGATAATAAAATCCTTCCGATCGGATTCCTCCACATAATCCAGCAGCTGTGCAGTACTTCCTGTAAAATCCGCCAACCGCCGGACCTCCGCCGGAACTTCAGGATGAACCAGCAGCAGGGCATCCGGATGCGCCGGCCGCATCTGCCGGACCTGCTCCGCTGTGGTACGCGAATGAACGATACATTCCCCGCCCCAGGCAAGAATTCTTTTCTCCGGAACCTGTTCGGCCACATAGGATGCCAGATTCCGATCCGGTACAAACAGGACTTCCTTTTCCGGAACCGACTGCACCACCCGAACCGCATTGGACGAGGTACAGCAGATGTCGCTTTCCGCCTTCACCGCCGCACTGGTGTTGATATAGCTCACCGCTGCTGCGTCCGGATGCTCTGCCCTGGCCCTGCGCAGCTGCTCTGCCGTAATGGACTCCGCCAGCGGACAGCCTGCATCTTTTGCCGGAAGAAGAACGGTTTTCTGTGGGGAGAGAATTTTGGCGCTCTCTGCCATAAAGGAAACCCCGCAAAAGACAATAACGTTTTGCCGCAGGTTCGCAGCCTCCTTGCTGAGAGCAAAGGAATCCCCCACCAAATCCGCAATTTCCTGTATTTCAGGCGGCTGATAGTTATGAGCCAGCACAACAGCATCCCGCTGGCTTTTGAGCGTTTCAATTCCGTCCACAAATGAAAGATCATTTTCATTTTCCATCATACTTCAAAGCACCCCCAGTTCGTGTTGAATGTATATAATTTTGACGGCCTGTGCCCTTCATTCTTTGTCTCCCGATCGGTTTCAATAACCCGGTCCGCAATTTTGCGCCGGAAATTTGCCTTCAGGAGCTCCTTTCCCAGAATCACTTCATAGACCTGCTGCAGCTCCGTCAGGGTAAAATACGTGGGCATGAGATTGAATGCAATGTCCGTATACTCAATTTTATTACGCAATCGTTCAATGCCGTATTGAACGACAAAGGCATGGTCAAAGGCGATTCCTTCATTCTTAAGAATACGGCGCTTCACGGTTTTGGATCTTCCCACCACCCGCTTCTTCGTACCGATTACTCCATAAAGGGTATCTTCCTTGCCGGAAAGCGTTACCCTTACCCGGTTTTCAAAAAGATATCCGCCGGGAATCGTTGTTTTCCTCTCCTCTTCCGTTTCATGGCTTAACGTGAACCACTGCGCGTCCCAGGCACCTCCGCCGGCTTTTATCTCCATCCGGGAGCTGTCCGCCAGGGACATATAGGAACAGCTGATCACCCGGGTACGCGGGTCCCGCCCAACATCCCCCCAGGTATAGAGCTGCTCCATGTAAACATCACTGACATTCACTTCCTCTTTCAGTTCCCGGTAGGCAGCCTGATCCAGACTCTCCTCCACGGACATGAATCCTCCCGGCAGCGCCCATTTGCCAATATACGGATGGTTCCCGCGCCGGACCATCAGAACTTTCAGCTCCTTCTGCGGAAGCTTCCGGTAGTTCAGCTGCGGGCCGTCCACCACGGTAAACAGCAGAATATCAACGGAAACCGATGGCCTTTTGTAAAGACGGACATCGTATTGACCCAGAAATTCCTGTTCCGTCAGCCCATCGGCATTTCTCAGCTCATCCTTTTCCATAAAATACACCTCGCTTCTCTTAATACCATTATGTTAATATGAGTATGTTACTATTAACTTGTTATTATTATAATAATACTATGTATGTAGACTGTCAATACCCGCTGCTTCCCGGTATTCAACGCGAAAGGTAACAAGCTTATAAACTACAAAAGAAAAAGCAGGCATAAACATGCCTGCTTCCTCAACTGTCCCTGGCATAATACAGTCCTTACCATCGAAATCGAATCATGGTATGTACTGCTCCGCCAGAAACGTTATTTTGTCATCCTCCATGGAAAAATACCACAATTTACTTTCCACATCATGATCCTTGTAATACCGCTCCAGATCCTTATATGGAACCTCATAGAAAATATCTGAGCCAGCCAGAAACCATATTTTGCAGCCTTTGTCCACGGAATAGGAGACTGCATTTCCGCCCTTATCTTCTACGCGAAACCCATTGGGCTCCTTTTCATCCAATATCCAATCCACTTCTTTTATTTCAACCGAATGATCCGTTATTTTCTGTATGTATCCCAACTTGCAGTTCTGCAAATCCTCGTCTGTAAATTTCCCATCTTCGTTTACAAATTCTCCTGTTTCGCTGTAATTCAATATCCTGTCCGGTTTCCAGCCATTCTCAAAGTAATCGCCATACTTTTTAAAAAACTCCTCCGTCAAGGCATCTTGCTGCAAAGAACCTTTCTTGCTTTTATTGATAGCATCCTTTGAGTCTCTGGATGTCTTTCCGCAGCCTGCAAGTGAAAAAGCCAGAATCGTTGCTGCTGTCAACAGGATGAGTCCGGCCTTTTTACGCCAATTATGATTCATAAGCCCACCTCCAAATCAACCTAAAACAATAAACCATAAGTAACACTATTTTTTCACCGAATAAATAAGTGTCACCACCTTTTATGATCGGGAGCACTCTCTTATTGAAGAGCATCTTATTGACAAGCTTTCCCGTCAACCCCTGTGGTAGCAGGCACCTCCAGCTTCTTCTCCCGAAATATTGTTTAAAATGTCATCTGGTCTTAACATCGGCTGCGAAATGAATTCTTCTATGGTTAGAATATGCCTGATACTTCATTTTGTCAATCAAAATTTTCATCTAATACTTGATTTTGTCAATCACAAAACGAAACTATATTATTCCACCCGATGCCGTTTGTTTTTCCTGGAAGCCTCCAGAAGAGTTCCGGTGAAATCCATTTCCTCTTTTCCCGACGCTTTGTTCCCTGCTGTCTCATTCCCTGCTGCTTCTTTTTTCATCCTGTCCGCCTTGTTTCTTCCCGGTCGGTTCCAAATCCGAAGGCACCATACCCGGATAGAGACCATCCGCTTTCCTATCCACCTGGCCGCCGGCAGAAGCAGTTTTTCCGCCAGGAAGCTTCCGCTCAGCCTGCGAAGCGTAATATCCAGCAAGAACAGCAGCATGGCCAGACACAGCATCCCCGGCCACACTTCATGATACTTCCATGCCGGAGGAAGTTCACTCTGCAGCAAATCTTCCGGCTTGTGCAAAATTTTGCCGCCTGTCCGGCTTACCACATGCTCCAGCAGGTTTCTGGAAGAAGAAGCACGGAGATCATATTCCGGGGAATAGGGATAAACCAATCCGGTTTCCCATGCAGCGGAGGAATCTCCTGTCTGCTCCACCCTCACCAGATATACACCGGTTTCCTCCAGGTCAAAATTCCCCTGGAAGGAGCCTGGACGGGAAGGCTTCAGTCTGACCCTTGTCTCTTTTCCTTTCGGGCTTACCACCACTGCAGTTGCATCCCGGCCTGTCGTTGCCGTTGCTTTCCTTCCGCCGGAACCATCCTTTGTTCCTGCGGAAGATTCCTTTTTCATATTTTCTTCCGGCAGATCCGTGGTCAGTGAAATCCGTCCCTGATCCCCGTCCTGACGGACATCCACTTTGCCGTTCTTTCCATCTCTGCCGGGCAGTACGGAGGAAAGGACATTCAGCCAGAAAGTGGACGACTGGTCCCATTTCATCCAGTCTTCCGTCCAGATGCCCCTTGCATCGCTGGTCCATGCAGCCACTTTCCCGAGGCCATAGTCCCAGCAGGCCAGCACCGGATCCTCCTCCTTTCCGTTGATCAGCACAGGAGTGGCAGCGTCCTTCAGGGTGGTGGACAGATACCCATCCAGGGATGGAAGGGCATCCATACCGGAAAGAATCGGGGAATCCCCCACTGCTTCCGGAAAAAAAGTCTCATTGTTGATATAGCTCCGGGTGGCCAGGTAGGTTTCCCTTGTGAAAATCTTTGGAATGCTGGAAAACTCATCGGTGAAATAATACCGCCCATTCCCCGCCTTTGCAATGCGTTCCATCAGCGCCTGATCCGAATCCTCCCCGACGGCAACCCCGGATACCGTGATCCCGGCATCGGTCATCTCCTGCACCAGGCCACTTAAGTCCCCGTCTGCGGTATATCCGTCCGTCAGGACAATCACATGCTTCAAAACCGCATCCGTCTTTTTCAGGGACTGCAGTGCAGCATTCAATCCGGGATACAGATTGGTCCCTCCCCCGGGCTGCAGGGTACCGATGGCATCCTGGATTTTCTCCCGGTTCTCCGCCTTTTGGGTTTCCACGACCCAGGAGGCTGCCTGATCAAAGCCCGCCACTCCAATGAAGTCCGTTTTCCGAAGTGCCTCCAGGGACCGGATCGCTGCTTCCTTTGCCAGATCCATTTTGCGGATCCCATTGGAACCTTCCGACATACTGCCGGATTTGTCGATGACCAAAATCTCGGCCAGAGACGGGATATCCTTTTTCTTCGACAGGTCCATATCCACCGGGAGCATTTTTTCCAGCCCGGTATCCAGATATCCCCCCAATACATAGCTGTTGTCCCCGCCGGTAACCAGCAGACCTTTCCCCATGGACTTCACATAATGATCCAGCATTGCGGCTTTTTTCTCTCCCAGGTCGTCATATCCCACATTGGCCAGAAGGACGGCATCATATTTGACCAATTCCTCCAATTGGTCCGGAAAAGAATAGGGAGTAAACAGCTTATATTCCAGTCTGCCGGCCTCCATGATTTTGGCCAGTTCCCGCCCTTCTCCCGGCTGCCCTTCCACCAGCGCAACAACAGGAGGACCATTCACTCGGACAAAGGAAGCGGTCCGGTTGTTCTGCCGGAACGTGTCATCGGAGGCAGGGACTTCCAGCTCTGCTTCATATACAACAGTACCGGTCTTTTGCGCTGTCCCGTGAAATGCAAAAACATTTTTGCCCTTTTGAATCTGCAGCTCCCGGGTGCCGGCGGAAGCACGATCCGCAAACAGGCGCAGCGTCCCTTTCGTCTCCACCGTGCTGTCGATCTCCACCTGAACATCATAGCTTTCCCCCTGGTACAGGGAGGATGGGAGATGCAAAGCAGACAATTGCACTTCCCCGGAAGGCACGGTATCCAGAAACACACCATCCACACGGATCCCATGCTGCCCCAGGGCGTTGGCCCGTGTGGATCCGTCCCCTGCATTCCATGCCCCGTCCGTCAGAACAACGATCCGTTTCCTCCCATCGGCGGAAAATAAGCTTTCAGCCCTTTGCAGCGCTTCGTCGACGTTGCTGTAATGGGTATCCGGCTGGGAGTGAAATTCATGGAAAGCGGAAGGGCGCCCCACGGCCTGCTCCACAAGGGCGTCTTTCCCGAAAGTGACGACACCTGCACGGTACCGCTCCGGCAGCAGCTTCATGGAGGAAGCGATAAATTCCAGGGCTTCCTTCTGCCTGGACCGGGTGCTGTCGGAAAGATCGGATACAAAGATCACTTCCGTATTCCTGACCGGGGTCCGGATCTCCAGGCCGGCAAGGGAAAGTACCAGAAGAGCCACTGTCAGCAGCCTCAGGGCCAATCCTGCGGGCGAAGGCGCAGCGCTGCGGCGGCGGGTTACCCGTCTGCCGGAAGCGCCCGTACCCGGATGACCCGGATGGGATTCGTCCTGCCGATTATTCCGCCGGTTATAATGAAAGAACACCCAAAGAAGGATCCCGGCTGCCGGCAGCAGGGCCAGCAGAGCCAGTGGAGACTGAAATTCAAATTTCACGGTGATACACCCACCATTCCGTCAATAATAGGACAAGAAGGACCCAGCCGGAGACGGTCCATATTTCCCTGTGAAAAGAAACGCCGCGGGCTGCCGTTGTTCCCTTTTTCCTTATTCCATTCTCCGATGAGGGTACTGCCGCACGGGTCTCCTCCCGGAGGTCTGAAACCTCCTCCGTCGGAACGGAGACGACAAAACGCTCCTGCTCGGTCTGCCGGTCTGTTTTCTGCGTCACTTTGTAGACTCCCGGATCATAGGTGTCATAAAATACCGGATCCGGTTCCGCATCCAGATGATATTTCTTTTCAGAGGGAGAAAGGACTGTAATTCCGGTGGTATTGGGAAAGGGAGACAGCTGCAGCGTTTCCCCGACGAATATCGTTTCCGGAAGATCCATATTGGAAGGGATCATCCAATCCAGCAGATTCTGAATCAGAATGGGAAAATCCGGTTTCATGGGGAGGTTGGACCGGGAGAGGGAAAACGAAAAGATTGCAATCCTTCTGCCGTTCTGTTCCCCGGCCATCAGCACAGGAGTGCCATCCTGATCTTCCAGAAGGACGTCCAGTCCTTTTGGCACCTTATATTTCCGGGCCTTCGCAATTTGATAGCCCTGCGGTTCCAGATATTCCACAAGATCAGGATAAATGGTCTGCTGACGGACCGTGATCCCGGACGGTACCGTTTCCCCTTCCGCGGAAATACCCAGTTCCTTGCTGGACGGCGGACAGAACAGCATGAGATTCCCGCTTTCCGGTATGGCATGTGGCAAGGCACCGTCAAACAGGTACAGGAGATAATCCCCGGACTCAGGCATGTCATCGGGATCAGCCTTGATCACCTCCATATCGCTGCGCAGGGACAGGGCCCGTTCCAGAAAAACATTCCGTCCGGCTGCCATCAGCGCCCTGACAGGATGTTCTTCCTTCCGGACCGCCCAGCCCCGGTTGTCCAGCTGCAGATCATCCTTCTCCGACAGGGACACTTCCACGGTATGGGTATCCTCCGGAACCCCCGTCCAGGTGATACTGACTTCCTCCTGCTTCGGAATGGAAACCTCCCTTACATTGTTTCGCATTCCATCCGCTTTCAGCTCCAGTGTCAGATCCCTTTTGTCCCCATAGTTCGCCACCCGGGAGAGCACCGTCATTTCCCCGCCGCGGACCTCACAGCTCACATGAGTCACGGCGGAATTCTGACCGTTTCCCGAATAGACATGGGAAACCAGGGACCGGTCGTCTTCCGGGATTTTGTCGCTGAACAGGTGGATCTCCCCGGCTTCTTTTTTGGGTTCCTGCAGTAAAGTCCGGGCCAGCTGCACGGCACGTTCCAGGTCGGACCGGCCATTGGTGGCCTGAATGCCGCCGGCATACTCCCGGAGCCTTCCTTTTTCTCCTGTCGGACCCACCAGGACAAACGGCTGGATCCCCGCCTGTACAATGGTCATGGTATCCTTTCTCCGCATATCCCGTATCAGATCCTGCAGATCCATCCGTGCGCGTCCGATCCGGGAAGGGGACACATCCGTCGCCTGCATCCGGGCGGAGGTATCCATCACGGCAATATAATGAACGCCTCCCCCGCCTCCGGAAAGTACCGGCCGGGCCAGGGACAGGGATAACAGCGCCACCGCCAGGATCTGGAGAATCAAAAGCAGTCTGGCACGCAGACGCTGCCACGGCCGTGTCGCCTGCAGATCCTTCTGCGCCTCCCGCCACAGCAGAATACTGGAAACGGTCCGGTCTTCATGCTGTCTTTTCAACAGATACAGCAAAATCACAGGAACCCATGCCAGCAGGGCCAGCCATCCCCACGGATTCAGAAATCTCAAATGCAAGCCCTCCTTATCGAATAATTCCTGCCTGCGGAAATGTTTCAAACACCAGCCGGTCCAGGGATACTCCGCTTTGCACCGGGACCCAGGAAATTTCCATGCTTTCGCAGATGGACTGCCGCACTTCCAGAAAATTACGCAGTTCCTTCTGATACAGGCGAAGGACCTGCGGTGTCATTTCCACCTCCACGGATTCTCCGGTTTCCGCATCGATCAGGCGCAGCGCCCCTTCGAAAGCCGGCTCCAGCTCCTGCGGCGACAGAACCGGGATCACAATCACATCCTGTCCCTGAAACTTCAGATACTGCATGGCTTCCCGAAATCCATCCTCCCCGCCTTCCGAGAAAAGATCGGAAAGGAGAATACTGATCCCCCTCCCGCGCAGGGGGCCATAGGCCTTCAGGGCCTTTTTCAGATCGGTCCGCCCCCGGAACCCGATTCCCTCCAGAAATCCAAGGGCCCTGGGGAAGCCTGCCTTGCCGGAAAAAGAAGGAAGCTCCTTCCGTACGGAATCGCCGATGGCGGCAATCCCCACCCGATCGTAGCCTGCCAGGGCGATACCGGCAAACACGGCAGCCAGTTCCCGGGCAAGAGTGCCTTTGTTCGGCTCCCCGCTGTCCATGGAAGAGCTGGCATCCACGAACACGGTGATGTTGGCTTCCTGCTCTTCCATATAAAGCTTGACAAACAGCCGTTCAAACCGTGCATAGGCGTTCCAGTCAATGCTCCGGTAATCATCACCCAATGTATATTCCCGAAAATCGGAAAACTCAATGGCACTTCCCTTTGCCCTGGACCGCCTGTTTCCTCCGGCGGTTCCCAATACCGGACGGCGGCTGTACAGGGTAAACCGTTCCAGCTTTTTCAGAAAATCCGGATCAAAGGACTTCATAGCTCTTCCGTCTCCCCGAGAATGGCATCCAGGATCCCATCCGGCGTTTTTCCGTCTGAAACGGCCTGATAGTTCAGGAAGATCCGGTGCCGGAGAGAGGGATAGGCCACATCCCGGATATCCTCAAAGGATACATTGTACCGCCCTTCCATCAGTGCTTTTCCCTTTGCTGCCTGTATGATTGCCTGCGCTCCCCTGGGACTGGAGCCATAACGCACATACTTCCGTGTGACATCCGGGCTGTGTTCCAGCCGGGGATGGGTATTCATCACCAGCCGCAGGGCATAATCCCGTACCGGCGCTGCGATGGGCACCCGGGCCGCCACATTCTTCAGCGCAAGAATGGCTGCGGCATCCGCCGCCTTCTCCGCCAAAGCCGATCCCGGTACGGTGGTCAGGTCCACAATGCGCCGAAGCTCGTCCATGGAAGGATAATCCAGGATCAGTTTGAACAAAAACCGATCCAGCTGGGCTTCCGGCAGCGGATAAGTCCCTTCCTGCTCCAGAGGATTCTGGGTCGCCAGCACAAAATAGGGCTCCGGCAGAACCCGGGTCACCCCGCCCACCGTTACCGTATGCTCCTGCATGGCTTCGAGAAGGGCACTCTGCGTTTTGGGCGTGGCACGGTTGATTTCATCTGCCAGCACAAGATTGCTGAACACCGGACCGGGCTGAAACCGGAAACTGCTGTTTCCCTGCCCGTCCTTTACCAGGATATTGGTTCCCACAACATCGGAAGGCATGAGATCCGGTGTGAACTGGATCCGGCTGAATTTCAGGTCCAGCACCCGGGACAGGGTCCTGACCAGCCTGGTTTTTCCCAGACCCGGCACTCCTTCCAGCAGCACATTGCCGCCGGCCAGGACCGCAATCAGCACATGGCGGATGATTCCTTTCAGCCCGATGATTTCCTTTGATATTTCCCGCTCCATCTGACCTGTGATCCGTGAGAACTCCTGTATCTCCCTCTCAGGGTTCCCATGTCCCAAAGCTGAACTTTCCATTTCCACTCCTGCCTTCGTTTTTTTATTGACCCAGGGCATCAAAATAATCCTGTACCAGGCTTCGGACATGCGACGGCAATTTTCTGCGCTGCATGCTGCTCATAGCCTCGGAACGATACTCCTGACAAACATCCTGATAAGGAATATATCCGGAAAAATCCCCGATATCTTTCTGCTTTTCCGTTGTGGGTTCGCCGGCTCCGGAAGGTCTGCCGGAAACATGGGACACCTCTCCGCCGTCTCCCAGGCGTTCCGGCGCATAGATCCGTTCATGGATCGATGTGTCATTTTCGCCCTTTGTTTCTGCTCCTCCGGACGGTTGGGATCCGCTGCCTCCGGATTTGTAGTTTGTGGTGCCGCTGCCTGCGCCGGAGCCGGATTTCCCGGAGTTCCCCGAATCTCCCGATCCCTGGCTGCTCCCTGCCGGATTGTTTCCTGCTGAATTACTTCCTGACGGGCTGCTCCCTGCCGGATTGCTTTTCGCCGCATTCCCCTGGCCTTGTCCCTTGCTGCCTGATCCTTGTTCCTGGTTCTCACCCTTTTCCTTTCCCTGCCCGTCTGCGGCACCATTTTGTCCATCCGGGTCCCCTTCCGGGGAGCTCCCTCCGGATTCCCGGGACGGCTTCCCGGAAACGCCGGCATATTGCGGACCGTCCGATCCGCCGGCTTCGGCAACCTTGCTCCGCATTTGCTGCAGGGCATATTTTATTTCACCGGCTGACTCCTCCGGTCCTGCTGCCTGTTCTGCCTGTTCCATGAGTTTTCCCAACTCCTCCATGGCAGCTTCCCCACTTTTCCCTTCCGCAGGCTGACCGGCACCGGAGGCAGAACGATGGAGCTTTTTGATTTCTTCCGCTATTGCTTCGGGTTCCTTCTGACGCAGCGCAGCAGCCAGGGAGCGGGTCTCCTCCGATGTTGCAAGCTGATTCGCCAGCTGCTCCAGATGGGCCTCCCGGATTTTTTCGGTCAGGGAATTCAACTTTTCCTCTGTTTTCGAAATCTCTTTCAACGCCTCCCCATCGTCATTCGCATTCTTCAACCGGTTTGTCAGTTCCTGAACCAGTCCCTTCAGTTCCTGCTTTTGCTCTTCCGTCATTCCCGTGTCCCCGGACAGCTCCTTTTCCGTCGTTTTTTCCAGATTCGCAAGCTGTGACCGGACCTCTGCCTGCACCCGGTGTCTTTGGCGGATTATGCGATCCATGGGATTGGGCAGGAAGCTGAGGAGGAGAATCATGCCGGCCAAAACACCGGCAGAAAGGAGAAAGCGTTTGGAAACCTTCATCGGAATGCGCTTTCGGTCGAACCCCTTCAGGCTGGAAATCGCATCCTGACGCTGCAGGATCGAAAAGGCATCCGGTTCTCCCGTTCAAGAGCCGTCATAACTTTTTCCTGAAGTCCCAGCCGGTCCACGGTACAGGCAATTTGAAAGGGAGAAGGCCGTATGACCCATCCCACCATCAGGGACAGAACAATGGAAACCCCTGCAGCAATGCTGCAAATCCGCCAAAATACCTCCAGGGGGACAAAAAAGGAAAGAATACAGAGCAGCAGGACAGCCGCAAGGGATGCAAGAATCCCGCCACAAAGGCACTGCAGCATATGCTGTGCAATTCTTCTCCGCTTTACCGGAGCAAATGTCCGCTCCAGATCCCGGCTTCCCTGCTGTTCCTTCAAACCGGCCTGCTGTCCTTTCAAGCCGGCCTGCTGTCCCTTCGAACCGGCCTGCCGTCCCTTCAAACCGGATTTCTTCCGGCTGCATGGTTGGAACCGCATTTGCTTTCCCCTTCTTTCCTCTGAATTTCCTTTCTCTCCATGTAGATCTTCTGTATTCCAGTTTTAGAAATAACTGTAACAGTCAAAGATTTTGGCAAAACCGTGTAATGCGGAAATGACTGTAACATTCAAAGATTTTGGCAAAACCGTGTAATGCAAATTTTGTTCTTTTTATCCATGCAGATTCCCCTCCGCACGGGTCAACCTTTTATGCTATGCCGTTTTCCCGGGAAATGGCGGATGGGATTGATGAGATACATACTGATCAGCAGCAAACACAGGGCAATGACCAGCATGACGATGGAATTGCCTATCCAAAAATCCATCCCATGGAGGGTCCGGATATTGCCCGAACCAAAAAAGGCAGGAAAACTACCGTGGGACTGGAGGATATCTGCCAGACCCACTGCCGGGTTCACATAGAGAACATAAGGAATGGACGCCGGCGGCGGATTGGACCCGATTTGCTGCCGGCTGAGCAGGTAGAATCCCAGAATGACGCTGATCAGCCCCAGCAAAAACATAGAGAGATAAGACAGAACCGTCGACAGAACCGTTCGTTTCAGCAGGGCGGAAAAGAAAATCCCGATGCTGCCTATGGCAAATACGGTAATGATATAAAACAAAAACAGCTTTGCCATATCCCCCGGCGTCACCCCTCCAAACAGAAAGATCAGGCTGAACAATGGAAGAGAGGTAAAAATCAAAAGGATCATATAGGACATGGAGGACAACAGTTTCCCAAGAATAATCCGAAACGGGGACATCTGGGTGGCAAGCAGCATGTCCAGTGTCTGCTTTTCCCTTTCCCCGCTGATGCTGCCGGCTGTCTGTGCAGGCGTAATCAGCAGAATCAGAACGAACTGTACCACCGCCAGCATGGTATAGATGGCCGTCCCCACGGTTTGACGCGCATTGACCGAAACATCCTCGATCAGGGACTGCCGTGCAAAGGTAAGATAATACAGGAAACCAATGAGAAGCAGCGATCCCAGATAGGAAACGATGCCCAGAGCCGTTCTCCACCCTCTCATACGGGTTTTCCATTCACTGGACAGCACCGGATTATTCCACTTCCAAGTCATCTTCATAGCCTTTTGTCACCTCCATGAATACTTCCTCCAGGCTGCTTTCCTCCCTGGCATAGGATATAACGGAAACCTCTCCTGCGACCAGAATGTGCAGCAGCTCCGCCAGATCTTCCTCCCCGCCGGAAAAACCGACCTCCAGGGTCTGCCCTTCCACCTGCATTTCTCCTGTGGAAGGCTGCTCCCGTAAAATCCGCACCGCTTTTTCCACATCGGAAAGCACCTCTATTTTCAGCCATGTCTTTCCGGTGATCCTGCGCATGATATCCCCCACTTCACCGGAATAAACCATTTTACCCTTTTCAATAATTCCAATATGGGTACACAGCTCCGCCAGCTCGGGCAGAATGTGGGAACTGATCAAAATGGTTTTCCCCATTTCCTTCAGTGTCCGCAGAATGCCTTTCATCTCAATCCTTGCCCGGGGATCCATCCCCGAAGCGGGTTCATCCAGAATCAGCAGGCCGGGATTATGAATGAGGCTCCGCGCCAGACAAAGTCTCTGCTTCATGCCCCGGGAAAGGGAATCCACATAATTGTCCTTTTTCTTCTGAAGCTCCACCAGCTCCAGCAGCTCCCCCGTCCGCATCATCCTCTCCTGTCGGGAAAGGCCGTAGCAGCTGCCGTAGAAATCCATATATTCACTGACCTTCAGATTGTCATAAACGCCAAAGAAGTCCGGCATATAACCCAGTCTCCCGCGAACTTCCACCGGATGCTCCGCTGCATTGATCCCATCCACCCATACGTTTCCGGAATCTGCTCTCATCAGTGTGGCTGCAATCCGCATGGTGGTGGTCTTGCCGGCACCATTGGGGCCTACGAATCCGTAAATATTGCCCTGCGTAAGTTCCAGGTTCAGATGATCCACTGCCGTAAACCGGCCATATGTCTTCACCAGATCCTCAATTTTCAGCATCCTGCAGTCCTCCCTCCAGAGTCACCGTCGGCCATGTGACCTCCACAGGCTCATCCGTACGGGGCTGAACCTTCAAACGAAGCATGCCGCTTTCATCCACATAGCGGCTCAGGTTGCTCCCATCCAGGGAAAGGGCTTCGTCTTCCATCCTCACGTAGTCCTTCTTCGACAAATCAAATATCATGATGCTGCCCTTTCCGGAGAGAACGCCCAAACCGATTTTGCCTTTCAGATCTTTCAGGTCCCGGTATCGGGACAGATCCATGGAAAAAACAGCATACCCATGGGGATCGTCAATGCTCACAGCGGTTGGATTCCCATATACATTGACACCCCTGGACTGTTCCTGCTCCAGCCTGCCATTCAGCATCCCCGGAGGCAGGCTCACATGGCCGCCCTGCTCCGCTTCAAAGCCCACGGATCCCAGCAGGATACCCTCCCCCATGGCAACATCCGGTTTCCTTCCATTGATCCTGACAGCTCCGTCCGGATCCCTTCCATAGAAGGCAAAGTATTGCAAACGGCTGGAATCCCCCACTTGCTTCGGGGAAGATTTTCGCATGGCATCGTCGGCAAAGAGGTTATCCAGAATACGGACTCGATTTTTGCTTTTCCGGCTGGCCCTTCCACCGGACCATTCCGGATAAAGACTGTACAGCATGGACTGGTAATGCCCGGGGGCTGCCGCCACGCCTTTGGCAGGAAGCGTGATCTCCACTTTTTTTGTTTCTCCGGAGGCAATGTTGCCTGCCTTTCCGTGGAACAAAGCATTGTACAGGACAAAATCCTCCAGCGGATAAGGCGTATTGTTTTGTACGGTTCCGACAATCTTTCCCGCTTCATAGCGAAGATCGGCATGAACCGAACCATAATCCACCCGGCGGGGATCTGTCCGGAAGGTCTCCATGGTCCACATGCTGCTGTTGCGGAATAAAATACGGGATGGTTTCCCCTGGATTATGTGAACATCCGGGGCCGCATTCCCGGCATGGGGAAACGAATCGTTATTCTCCTCCCCGTTTGTGGAAAGAAAGACTTCCCGGTCCACATCCACCCGATAGTCCCCCCGCCGGGGAAGGAACACTCCCACATAGTCGGTCCGATCCCCGCCTCCCGAATCGTCATTCAGTTCGACGACGGAAATGGTATTCAGGATCAAATCGCTGCCTTTGGAGCGATACCCCAACCCATAAATCACCAGGGCACAAGCCACGGAAAGTGCAGGTATGGTAAACCAGGACCACTCCCGCCTGTCCATCTTTTTCAGGATGATATAGTTGACGGGCCCGATCAGGACCAGATACAGCAGAAAAATCGGCAGAACCGAAGTGGCGGAGGGCAAATCCATCGCGCCGATATTCCCCAGGACATCTTCCATTCCGTTTATTTTCCCAGTGCTTTGATACGGATCCTGTAACAATTGAATGGATTGTTCCGGAAGGCTGCGTTCCAGTAGGTTTTCCCAGAATGTCTTGTTTCCGGCCCAGCTGAGAACGGGCTCCGTGCCCAGATCAAACGCTGCAGTGTAAATGACCCCGGAGCCTTTCCGGTGCATCCACACGAGACCCCTGGCCGGATTGGCATCCTTCGGGGCAGAGTCAGATCCTGCATTCCGGCTTACTGCCACTGTCCCGCCTTCGGTCCTCACATCCATGACATCCAGGACAGACGATCCGCGAACGGGTTTGCCGGCCAACTTCTCCAGTTCCGCCGCGACATCCTGCTCCGTCACGTCTCCGGCCGCCGCCGGAACAATCTTCTCCGTCAAACCGGCCAGGGTTCGGCTGCCGTTTGCTCCCGTGCCGATAATGAGAATGCCTCCACCCTGAATCCAGGCACTCAGGGCACGGAGCTGCTCCGGCCGGAAGGAACCGGTGTCCACCTGATTCAGAATCAGGATGGAGAAGCTGTCCAAAACTTCCCGATGATCCGGAAAGCTTTCCGCGGTCAGGGAAACCGGCTGATAATTGGCCAGCAGTAAATCCCCTTCCGACCTTTCCTTCCAATATCCCAGGGAAGGCTCATCCTCGGTCACCAGCCCGAGAAAATAGTGATCTGCGGATACCGGGTTCAACTTCTCCACCTTTCCCGCTTTCACAACTTTTCCCTTGTTATCCAACAGGCGGATATCCAAAGAACGGCCCGATTTTTGCATCTTTACATAAATCGTATATTCCTGGGAAGAGGCATGAGGCAGGCGAACAGAAACCTCGTAAACTGTTTTTTTGCCGGATTCCGCGGTGATCGGCACTTCCAGGGTCCCTTCCAGATCGGCCTCTGAATTTTGGAGAGCAATCCGAACCGGCGTCCAGCAGCCTATCCGATACGTTCCGTCAAATCCCACTTCTGCTTTCATGGCCAAGCCATCATCATTTGCGGAGACTGCCGCTGTGATACCATTTTTCGGCACCGTACCTGCGCTCTTTGCCATGCTGACAGCAGGCAGGAAAAACAGGGATGCGATCATCAGCCAGAAGACGGTTACGATCCAGCCCGTTTTCCCGGCATCCTTTTTTCTCAAATTCTCTCCTCCATTCTGCTGCTGCCTCTCCCGGGCAGCTGCAATACGGGCCGAAATCGTCCAGCCCAAAAAAATCATTCAAACATCCGTAACCTTGTGATCCTTTTCCTTGCCACAATCATATCATCAATCTGTTTTTCTTGCCCCAATTATATCATCAATCTGTTTCATTCCACAATCATGTCATCAATCCGCTTCATTGCCATAATCATATCATTAATCTGCTGGAAAAAGTTATAAGATGATCTTAAAAAGTTTAAGAATTTATTAAAAAAAATCAAAACAGGAAAGGCCCGCAGATACAACTCTTGCAGATGCATCTGCGGGCCTTTTATAAATTTTTTGGCCATCTTATTTCAAGGAATTTTCAAAGGATCCCGTGACGGACTTATTCAAACGTCACCACTGCCTTGTCTCTCTTCAAACGGAACAGAGCCGTCTCAAAAACACGGAAGGTATGATTCATCTTCTCCGGTCCGATGTATCCGGTGATGATATCCTGTCCGATGGCCAGATCCATATAATATGGAGAGCAGGCAACCAACACTGCCTTGCCTTTCCCGATCACAGGAGACTGATACACTTTGCCGCCGACCAGTTCCCGGATCCGGTCGATCAGCAACACGCCGGTACCCTCCTGGAGTCTCTGCATCTTCAGATAAAGGTCCGTACCGGCAATCAGGGCGTATGGCTCAAAGATCCCTTCGGAAGCCAGCTTCTCCACTCCCGCCGCCACATCCAGGAACGGATTGTCACCTTCCGCCCAGTTGCTCCTGGAAACCTTCTGCCGACCCTCTGCATTCAGCAGTCCCGGACAGCCAAACTCCGGGCAGCCGTTGAAAATCATGTCGTCTTCCTTTTTGGACAGGGCACTTGCCGCTGCTGCGGCGACACTCAAATCCACGGGCACACCGGTCTGTTTCTCGGTTTCCACATCCCTCCAGGATAGTAAAAAGTCCTTATAAAGCATGGGAACCGCAGCAAATGTCCGATTCTGAGCCTTTGCAGGAACCGGCTCCTGATCCCCGAGAAGATCTGTGCAGGTCTCTTCGTCAAAATTCAGCTTATCCAGATGAATCCCCTGAATACCGGCACCCAGCGGGCCGTATATGGGAAGAAATCTTCTGCCGACCAGCTGATCCCTGGCAACCCTGACAACCTGTTGGTCGATTCTCTCCCATAGATCCGAGCCAAACGGGGCATCACCCCTCAGTAAAAAATCCGTATCCATACACTGCACCTCCTATTTCTGATCCTTCAGGCTTCCTACCGTCAGGGGCGTTTTCCCTGCGTCTTCTGTTTCTGAACTGCCGGCCGGTTGACTGGCATTCCCGCCATTCAATTCTTCCATCATCTCCTGAACTTCCTTTTGTCCATTCAGGAAGAGATCCGCTTCCCTGGGATCCAGAATACGCATCAAGGTCATCAGCTCCCCGACATGAGCCCTTTCTTCATCCCGAATATCGCTCAGTACCGCCTTTGCGGCCGGATCATCCGTAGCCTGAACATGAGCATCATACAGATAGATTGCCTCCAACTCGCCCGCGATATCCAACCGAACTGCCTGAATCAACTCTTCTTTTGACATTTTCCGCTCTACATTTGCGGTAAATGGATTTGCAAAAGCTGGCAATTTAACAACTCCCCTTTCATTTTCCTTTCCTTCTATATATACCCCATAATGACAGCTTTAAACCGGCTCATTCGGAGATCCCATACGGAATCATTCCACCAGCGGCGGCTTTCTCCTTTTCGGCTTATCGCTCCATACTGGCTTATCGCTTCATACTGGTTATCCTCCATATCGGCTTATCTTCCATATCCGAACAGAATCAGGATTCGTTCAGCGTGAGGGTAAACCGCCGAGCCTTCTTTTTATCCGTCGTGATTATCAATCGCAGGCCGTTTTTCAGATATCGATTGTAATAAATTTTCTTATCCCTTGCGATTTGTTTTTCCGTTCCTGAAAAACGGCATTCTGCAAAAATCTCTTCCACCAGCGCTTCCGGATCAAAATCCCTCCAGATGCCATGGGCATTGAACCGGTCAATTCTCTCCTGAAGCCGGGACTGAAAAACAGCAGACTTGAACCGGTCAATATTCCCCTTGCTGAAATCATCCAGAGCGCAGTAATAAATCTGACGTTCCGACATGGCATCCCGGATGGCCTGCCCGCATTTGCTGTATTCAATCAACACGAGGAAATCTGCGTCGGGCAGGGAAGACACAATTCCCCAGCAATCCGAATCGGAAGTCGCCAGGATAAACGAATCCACCCCATTTTCATAATACTCCTGACAGGAACCGGCTGTCATCCGGATATCCACCAGACTTTTTCTTTCCGCGACGCGGGCGACATTAACATGCTCCACCGGTACGGAAACATATTTCGAAAGCATATTCCAGGCAGGCGTCGTATGGGAATCATCATATAATATAATTTTTGTAATTTTACGGATATATTCTTCGTTCAGGTTGTGAAGCGTAGCATATAGTTTATATACATCCGAGTTTTCACAGTCCACAATCAGGACAACCTTCCGGCTGTTTCCGATAAATCCATATATATTGTTTTTTGTTTCCGGAGCGGCATCCTGTACATACCCCCGTTCCGAAAATTCAATATTTCGTGTACCATATAATAAGGTAAGAAACTTTTGATCATTATACAGGATGTTTCCATTGTCCGCCATTTCATCCGTCGGCCAGTCGATATAGACCTGAAACGGATAGTACATGTAATTGCTCCAATATTTAGCTTTTGCCCGATCCAGAGGCGTTTTCAGGGCAATCCGTTCACTGGCCTTCGGCCGGGAAGTGCTGGAATAACAGCCGGGCATCAGAAACAGGCTCCGCAGGAACTTCCACTCCACCCAATCCGGGAACAGTCCCCTGCAATTGTCTATACGATCATATATCAGTTTATTTAAAACAGGGAGATATTGATTTACAGATGAATTTGCCTGATAGATTTCGATGCTGTTTGCCCGCAGCCACTGTACATCCTTTGGATTGATATATTCCGGCATGGATTCAATATTGATCAGATTCATTCTGAGATTCATATCGATTTGTTTATAATTCCGCAGCATGGATGTCCGGATCATACTCAGCAGCCGTATGGTTTTGGATTCCTCATTTGTCTGCAGGGATTCCAGCAGATCCGGGCAATCCGGTTGATATACCGTATCCATCATATCATCTTTTACGCCAAGCAAATAGGCCATTACCGTAACCACATTTCTGGTTGGAGCCCTGTAGTGGGATATGTTTGTATTTTTTTCGATTTCCTTTATTTCTTCATTTGGGTCAGCAGGATCTTTTGCGGCATCCCAATGATTTGCATCACTCTCCTCTTTTTCTTCATATCCATGCGGCTTGCTGTGTTCTGTATCCTGCTGCTGTGTCTCATGGATTTCCGACTCCTCCTGCACATCATAATTGATGTTGCCCAATTCCTGAATGTCTGTCATTTGCTCCCCTCCTTGTCCCGTGTTGTATCAATATAACAGTCCTATTATATAATATAACACATTCCATGACACAGGAAAAGGAAACCTACATTTTATAACATTTTATGACATTTTTAGAATCAGGATGCTCTCCTCCACAGTCTCTCATATTCACCGTGCAGCAGCATCAGTTCCTCATGGCTGCCCTGTTCAACGATTTCTCCATTTCTTATTACGACGATCCTGTCTGCTGAAACTGCCTGACGCAGATTATGAGTGGTAAAGAGAATGGTATGTTTCCTCCTCAGACGGTGGATTGTTTTCAAAACCTGCTTCTCCGATTCCGAATCGAGGGCAGACGTGATTTCATCCAGGACCAAAAACTGCGCATTTCGGACCAGGGCGCGGGCAATGGCAATTCTCTGCTTCTGACCGCCGGAAAGCGATGAACCACGCTCCCCGCAATTTGTATCATAGCCCTGTGGGAGCAACTGAATAAAATCATCTGCCATTGCTTCCTTTGCCGCATGACAGATCTCCTGTCCGGTTGCATTTTCCTTTCCAAGGGCAATGTTCTCCCGGATGCTCATATGGAAAAGGGTACAGGACTGATCCACAAAGGCGAATCCTGATCTCCACTCCGCCGCCTGCCGGCAGGAAAAAGCCCGGTTGCCAATATGGATGTTCATATCCTCCCGAAGATAAATGCCTGACAATACACGCAGCAGGGTCGACTTCCCGCTTCCGGATTCCCCGATGAATGCTACGGTCTCATTGGGCGCAATCGTCAGTGATATATTCCTGAGAGCAGGTTTGCTGCCTCCCGGATAGAAAAAGGTCAGATCCTTCACGGTCAGTGTATTATCCCCATCCACTGACGCCTCCCCATGGGCATCCCGGTCTGCCGCTTCACAGTCTTCCATCCGGCTCGGATCTCCGGAAGAATCAGCAAGAGTTGCACATACTCTTTCCCCTGCAGCAAGGGGAGCCTGCAGATTCGTCCAGGCAGCCCCGACCTGGGAGATACTGCTGACCAGAGCAATACAGAGTGAAGGAACCATCAGCATTGCAGGAAGTGTCAAATCGCCGGACACAACAAGGTAACTCCCCAGACTGAAGACTCCGGCGACAGTCACCCAGCCCTGTACCGTCGTAAGGGCAAAAAGCAACATCTGAATATTGGTCTCCCGATAGGAAAGCAGCAGCATCTTTTTGCTGATGGACTCAAAGCGGTGCGCTTCCCTGTCCTGCATTTGAAAAAGCCGGATGGATGTGGCTCCGGAGAATAGATTCGCAACTGCGGATGCTGATTTTCTGTTTTCTTCCAGTCTGTCCACAGCTATTTTCTCCATAGGCTTTCCCAATCGGAACTGAAGAAAAAATACCACGGCTCCGATGGACAGGGACAGCAGACCAAGAAGCGCACTGATCCCAAAGATGATGACAGCAGACAGCAGAATGGTGATGATGCAAGAGAGGAACTCGCACATTGCGCCGCTGTAAAGATTCTCCGTCAGATCCGCTTCCGTATTGATCTCTGAAATGCCCTCTCCGGAGCTTTTGCCCGTTTCGGTTCCATAAGTAATAAAGGATCGGAACAGCATGTTCTTTATATCACGTGTCACAAGTTCACTGTTCTTGACATAAAGCCGCACTCCAAACCCAACAAGAACAGAATAGACCAGCAAAATCCCCACGATCCACAACAGCGACTGCCATACATCGTTTGCACTTTCGCTGAGAATGGCGCCGGAGAAAAGATTCATGAAAATCGAACTGAGCAGGGAACCAAAAAACCCCTGGGCACTGTAAATCGCAATGCCAACAAACAGCGGCAGCCTATAAGGTTTCACATATTTGTAGATGCCGGCAATTACATTCCTCTTCTCTCTCATATTGCGTCCCTTCTTTCCTCTGTTTCTTCTTTGAGCTGCTGCTGATACAAATGGGAAAAAGGGCCGTCCCTGCGGATCAGTTCATTATAGGAGCCGTCCTCAACAATCGTCCCATGTTCCATGACAAGGATCCGGTCACAGTCCTGAATCGCGGAAAACCGGTGAGCCACCACCAATAAAGTCCTGCCAGCCGTCGCTTTCTGAATGGATTTCAATACATGTGCTTCGGTGGAGGGATCCAGAGCGGATGTTGCTTCGTCCATCAGATAGATGGTTGCATCCCGGTACAGACATCTTGCAATGGTCAGTCTTTGCTTCTGACCTCCGGAAAAGCTGCTTCCTCCTTCTTCGATCACGGTATCAAAGCCTTCCGGAAGATCCAGTATGAAATCAAGTATTCCCGCGCTCCGGCATGCGGAATACAACTTCGCATCGTCATGCGGACTATCATCCGAGCAGGTAATGTTTTCACGCAGGGTAGCGGCGAACAGGTGAGGCTCCTGAGGAACGCAGGAGAGACCGGAGCGTATTGTGTTGAGCGGTACGGTCGCCGAATCATACCCCAATATCTTCACCCGGCCTGTCGTTGGCTGATATAAAGTCTGCACAAGCTTCATCAGGGTGCTTTTCCCACTGCCGCTTCCACCGACAATGGCCACATGACTTCCCTTTTCAATGTTCAGGGATACTCCTTTCACTGCCATATCCTCCTTACCTGCGGGATCGTAAGTGAACGAAGTGTCATCAAAGGAAATGGCGATCCCGGCATCCTGTTCTGCATCTTTGACACTACCAACATTGCTGATATTGCCGATATCACCGCTGTTGCCGACATTGCCGCCGTTGCCGACATTGCCGGTATTGCCGACATTGCCGGTATTGCCGACATTGCCGTCCAGATACTCGGGCTCTCCGGAAACAGAGTCCGCCATCC
>ENA-UOOI01001641-UOOI01001641.1-fermentation-metagenome-genome-assembly--contig:-NODE-1641-length-22314-cov-4.878521_pt1 | contig 22314 bp, 16 predicted proteins | sample MGYA00245779_ERZ724027 | MGnify/ENA primary metagenome ERZ724027 (study PRJEB28704, sample SAMN03018318) | fermentation metagenome | biome: anthropogenic terrestrial biome; feature: soil; material...
CGGATCCAATGACGGCACATACAAAGCAGTGGTTAAAAATATTACAGGAAGACACGCGGTATATTTTCTTGTTGAACATTGCTATTCGGGTTGGTTTGTTGACTCATTCAACGGGAAACAGCTTTTCGACTTGATCTCATTTGCATTTATAAAATAGGACTACCTGAATCATAAATCAGGAATCATAAGAAAAAAGGGGTTTGTTGCATACAGCCCCTTTTCAAATGAATGGTTTATTATTTGAAGTAGTTAATTTTTCTTGTATAACTCTCTGTATTCAGCAGGTGACAGACCATTTATTTGTTTGAATAGTTTAGTAAAATAACTTGGAACATCTATTCCTATACTCATTGCGACTTCAGAAATAGGCATTTCAGTCCGGATAAGCAAATCTTCCGTGTAGCGTATCCGTAATAAGTTGCAATAATTGGAATAGCTAATTCCAATAACTTCCTTAAAATATCGGCTAAAGCTATAATAACTCATACCTGCCATTCGTGATGCAGTTTCCATATCAAGCTTTTCCTCCGGATTACACAAAATATGGTTTAATACATTATCTAAGGAGTTTATTTTTAATTTATTACCAGAGACTTTCTTTAGTATAAGTTTATTTGCTTGTATAAGCGAAGAAAGAAGCTCTAGGATAAGACTGTTCCTTCTTAACTCATAGGATATTTGAGAGTTGGAGTCTAAGAACTGTGGTGAATTATTTATAGGACATAATCCGGTTAGTTTGTTAAGTACAGAATATGCATTGTCTCCTTCAACAAGAACAATATACGGCGGAATTCCTCCATTTACCTCCAGCACCATTTCAGGCGTTAAACTAGATGAATTGTTTGTCAGAAAATCTGGAGAAAATTGAAGAACAATATCCACGACATCGGTGATATTCTCGTTTCCATGTACTGTCAAGGGCGGCACAATAAACATTGTTTTTTCCCTTACCAGATATCTTGAACCATCAATAAAAACATATCTTTCCCCCTTGATTACATAGCAAATTTCATAATAGGAATGACAGTGAAGAGGATAATTACCATTAGAACTTGATTCATAACAGAAACAGCTGACGAGTGTGGATGAGGGCTGTTCTGATGCTTGAAATTCTTTCTGATAAATCATATTTGTCTCCATTCCGCCACCAACAGTGGCACAATATTGCACTGTAACGGCACTCCTTTTATAGCTGAGTAAGGCAATTTCAAATTCAGTATATCTTATATTAATTCTTCAAGCAAGATAAGGTAATGGGGATTTAAAATATATTATTTTATAAGATGGTAAATGAAAATGGTTGCTTTTAGGACTAAGAATATCTTTAAGTGTAAAGCAATCTTTATACCTATGTAAGCTGGTAGAAGGAAGGTAGATAGGATGAAAGTATTTAACTGGAATATCCGTACAATCATAGAAAGAATTCTAGGAATGAAACTTTTATACCGAATGATATTCATTTATATAATTGGAGGAGCCTTACCACTGATTCTGACCGGTAGTTATTTAGTTAATGGCATGAACCAAATTTTAATACAGCAGGAAAAAGATGCAAAAGTGGTTGAAATTAAAACAATAAAGCGAGAGCTTTAGGATTCCTTAAATACAGTAAATACAGTTTCTGTTAAATTCTTTTTTGATAAAAAACTTGAAAAAATTGCTTTGAATAATTATGAGTCTTATCAGGATAATGTGGATGATTTTAAAGATTATAAAGATTTTACAACCCAAATGCATTACTACGATGATATTATACAAATGATAAGCATTTACATAAAGAATGATACCATGGCAGGTAATGCGAAGTTTGTTAAAGTAGATGATAAAATTAGCAAACATATTTGGTACCAGGAGGCCATACACGCGAATGGTGCTGTCCTATGGCGTTACATACCGGCCAGTAACGGAGATGAAAGTTATCTTTCGTTAGTAAGATTGATTAGAACAACAAAGTTTCAGAATGTCGGTGTACTGGTAATTAATCTCAAGCAACAAAAGCTTATGAATATTATTAACGATAAAGAAAGTAATATCTTGCTATTGTTGAATAAAAAGGAAAAGATCGCTTCAAGCGGAAGTGATATAGACCTAAATGAACTACAGAAGATAATGCCAGAGGACAAGCAAGAAATTGTATGTAAGAAAGTAAACTATCATAACGAAGAATATCTTATGACCTATGCTGATATACTGCTGCCAGAATGTGTTGATCATATACAGGTTATAAATCTGCACTCTTACCGGGAAATATTAAAAGAAGCGCATAATAAGAGCAAAAGTAGTTCACTTTTTTTAATATTTAGTTTCGCTATTTCTACCATATTGATTGTGCTTTTCTCCAGATCCTTCAGTGTACGTGTAAATCTATTCTGCAAACAGATGCAGAAGGCTGCATCTGGTGATTTTAACCTGGAAAAGACAATTAAAGGGGACGACGAAATAAGTGAAATGTATAAATACTTAAATAAAATGATATGGAGCATCCAAAGCCTTCTTGAAGAAGTTTATCAAGAGCAGCTGCATAAGGAGCGTTTAAAAACAAAGCAAAAGGACGTAGAATTTAAAATGCTTGCCAGTCAAATCAATCCTCATTTTTTATATAATACGTTAGAAACAATTAGAATGATGGCAAGGGTACAAGGAAATTACGATATCGAAGAGTTGGTAAAAATGCTTAGTAGTATCCTTCGTCATAATATCCAGGTGGGTAATCACGAGGTGACGATAAAGTCAGAGGTTGATATTCTGGAATGTTACTTAAGGATACAGCAATACCGCTTCGGGGATAGAATACAGTATCGCATTCATATTCAAGAAGGGCTGGAGGATCATAAGATACTACCGTTAATTATACAGCCCATTGTTGAGAATTCTATTATACATGGCTTGGAAGCCAAAGAGAGTGCCGGTAATATCTTAATTGATATAAGAAGAGAAGGTCATAATATTTCTATTCTTGTCGAAGATGATGGATTGGGAATGGAAAGGGACAAGCTGGAGGAGCTACAGAAAAAACTCTATGATTTTAACAATATTGAATGGACACATATCGGCTTATGTAATGTGCATCAGCGAATTAATCTTTTATATGGAGATTCCTACGGAGTCACTGTAAGTAGTGAAAAGGATAAAGGGACAAGAGTGGAAATTATAATTCCTTTAAATGAAGCTGGAGAGAGGTTGTGATGAAGCATGTACAGAGTTATGATTATCGATGACGAAGCTATCGTTAGAATGGGGATACGAACTTTAATCAACTGGAAGGAAGAAGGCTTTGAAATCTGCGAGGAAGGACGGGATGGCAGGGATGGATTACAAAAAATTCTTGAATACCAGCCAGAGCTTGTACTTATTGATATAAAAATGCCCGGACTTAATGGAATTGAGGTAATCAAAGAAGCAAGAGTGCATGGTTTTAATGGTAAGTTTATCATTCTCACAGGGTACTCAGAATTCGAATATGCCAAGTCTGCAATTACACTTGGAGTAAAAGCTTATTTACTGAAACCGATCAATGAAAATGAACTGATGAATTATATTAAGAATATTTACACAGAGCTTCAATTAAGTGAAAATCTTATATCTTTTCATAAAAACAACGAGGAAAAGGCAAGAGAGGAATTGCTGCGCCAGCTACTTCTAAATTATGAAACAGAAGGTAAAATAGATAAAATAGAAGAAAAGATTGCCATGTATAAGCTGAATAATAGGAAAGAGGTACTCTGTGTGGCAATTGTTCAAGATAAAACTTACTATCAAGAGGGAACCGATAATCAGTTTATTGAAAAAATCGATGAATTATTAGAGGGTAGTAAATCCAATACGGAAAAGGTTATGATGGAAGAGCATGTTGCGCTAATCAGTCATGGGATAGGCTACAAAAAATGGATTGAAATACTTAACAAAGGTAACGAGAGGGTCAACAGGAGATTTGGCAGTAAACTTTTCATAACCATCGGGAATAATGTTACAAAGTGGTATGAACTATGCTATTCTTATGAATTTGCCAGATATTTAATGGAGAAAAATTTCCTATTTAGTGAGCAATTATTGTTATCTATCGATACAATTTGTGAAAGGCTGGATGCTGGAGAAAAAGTTTCAATAGAACATTTAGACCTGTTGATTGATGTTGGAGACATCGATAGTATTCAGAAGTCAATCTACCAATATAAAAGTTATTGCATGGAACATCTGGTAAAGGAAGCTGAAATAAAATTGCAGGTTTTATATTATCTCCTGCAGCATAAAAATAATTTCATTAAAAAATACGGAATGGATCGATATAACAGTACAGGTGCCGAAATAATGATAGAACAGATTAATCATACCAAGGAACTGGATGAATTATTAGATTTATACTACCGTATCCTGTGTCAATTAAGCCAACAGATCTGTAATAATGATGTGGATAATATTGTAAAAAGAGTGCTTTATTTCATGGAGAATAATTACTCTAGTGATTTAAAACTAGAAAAGATAGCAAAGCTATTTAATTATAATAGTGCATACTTAGGACAAATTTTTTATAAGGTAAAGGGTGATTATTTTAATAATACATTAGATACGATTAGAATTACAAATGCTAAGAGGCTTTTAGCAGAATCAGATATGAAGGTGTATCAGATCTCGAATGCAGTAGGATATAAAAATATTGATTTATTTTATAAAAAATTTAAAACTCAGGTAGGAGTTACTCCAAAAGATTATTTAAAGAGTATTCAGAAGTAATAGAAAGACCTCACAAAGCCTATAATAATTTGGAATAATTGACTATAAATACATGGGTTTTTTAGGCTGCATTTGTAAGTTATAATAGGCATAGAAAGTGAGGAACAGAGCAGAATGAAAGCAAAAACTAAAAATGAAGAAAATTATGTGAAGCAGAAGTTTAGCTGGAAACTTATGTGGAAGCAGAGATATCTTCTCTGTATGTCAGTACCATTCGTGATATGGCTGATTATATTTCGATACTTACCGCTATGGGGATGGACGATGGCGTTTCAGGATGTAAAACCTAAATCGTTTGGATTGTCAATATGGGAGCGTGAATTTGTAGGCTTTGCTAATTTTGCAAAAGCATTTTCTGATCACATGTTTTTTCCAACAATGATAAATACGCTTTGTACAAGTTTTTTAGGATTGGTACTTGGGACGGTATCCGCTATCTTTTTTGCATTAATGCTAAATGAAATGCGATTTCTCAAATTTAAAAAAGTAACCCAGACGATTTCATATTTACCGCATTTTGTATCCTGGGTTATTATTGCCAGTATCGCAAAGATGTTCCTGAATGACGGTGGTGTGCTAGATACAATTTTTAATACAAAATTACACCTAATGTCTAGTAACTCTCCTCTGTTTTGGGTCGTTGTAACAGCTGTAAATGTGTGGAAAGAGGTTGGCTGGGATGCGATTATATACTTATCAGCTTTGGCCGGGATTGATCAAGGACTTTATGAAGCTGCAAAGGTGGATGGTGCTAACCGTTTTCAGAGGATGTGGCATATTTCATTACCAGGTATTAAAACAACCGTAACTGTAATCATGATTATGAGTATCGGAGGAATACTTAACGTTGGAATGGAACGTCAGATGTTATTAAGTAACGCTATTGTAAAAGACCATGCAATGGTACTTTCCTGGTTCGCCTATACAAGAGGTATCGGTAATAATGATTATGGTTTTGGTACAGCAATTGGCATGTTCCAGTCAGTAGTCGGAATTATACTTTTGCTTATTGCAAATAAAATTGCCGGTCTACTAGGGGAAAGAAAATTAATTTAGGAGGCAGTGATTCATAATGAAAAAAAATAGACTACATAAGGGACAGAGAGTTACTGCATTTGACTATATATTGATTATTTACTTTTTGTTTATAATTGTAACTACAATTTATCCCTTTCTCAATGTCCTTGCCATATCCTTGAATGACCCAATCGATACAATGCGAAATGTAAATTTTATTATTCCACGTAAGTTTACTTTGGCAAATTATCAGTACGTTTTTTCTAAGAATAATTTGCTTTTCCCATTTTTAATGTCCATAGCAAGAACCGTAGTTGGTACAGTTACTGGAGTTATCTGCACTGCAATGGTAGCATATGTATTGAGCCGCAAGGATTTCTATTTTAATAAATTATTTACCCTTTTATTCATTATTACCATGTATGTAGGCGGAGGATTAATCCCTGAATACCTGCTTATTACAAGAACCTTGGATATGAGTAATAAGTTTTCTGTTTATATTATCCCGGGACTTGTTGGGGTATTCAATATCATCCTGATCAGATCCTATATTGAGGGAGTATCCATATCATTACAGGAAGCTGCGAAAATTGATGGTGCGAATGATTTTATTATTTGGCTCAAAATAATAATGCCAATATGCAAACCAGTTATTGCTACGGTGGCGTTATTTGGGGCTGTAGGGCAATGGAATTCCTTCATGGATACATATTTATATGCACGTAATCTATCAACCCTACAGTATGAATTGTATAAAATAATGGAATCCGCAAAAATTAAAATTGACCCTCATGCAGCAAATATAGAGCAGGTTACAAGATCGGTTTCACCGTTATCTGTACGAATGGCAATTACGATTGTTGCAACCGCTCCAATCGTAATTGTATATCCATTCTTACAAAAGTATTTTATTGGGGGAATAACGCTTGGTGCAGTCAAAGACTGATACTAATAAAAAATGAAAAGAGGAGGATTTTTATGAAACTAAGAAGATTGTTATCACTAGTTATGGTGACTGTGATGGCGGGAGCACTGTTGGCGGGATGTGGAAAAGGAAATAAAAAAGAGAACACTTCCAACAATAACGGAACCAGTAATCCGGCAGTCGCAGAGGGAGATGCCGCAGACAAAAGTCCAATTACATTAAGCTACTATAGTGGTGGTACTATTGAGGATCCATGGACAGATCCTGTGGCGCAGGCGATTACCGAAGCAACCGGTGTTACGCTTGAAACACAAATCAAAGTATCAACGGATGACCAGAAAATAGCACTCATGATCGCAGAGCAGAATTACCCGGATTTAATGTTTACCGAAGGTTTTGCTACTGATTTAGTGAATGCTGGTGCATTGATCGATATGACAGATTTAATCGAGCAATATGGACCGAATATTAAGAAAATGTATGGGAATGAGTTAAAAAAGCTAAAGTTCTCCAAGGAAGATACTGGAATCTATATGCTTTCTTCCTATGGAATTGGTGGCCAATCGTATAAATCTGACGGTAGTATTCAGATGCAATGCGATATTCTGAAGGAAAATAATTATGCTGTGCCGAAATCTCTTCAGGAATATGAGACTATGATTAAAAACTATATGGCTGCTCACCCAACTACGGACGATGGACTTAAGACAATTGGTCTGTCACTTTCTGTAGCCGATTGGCGCTGGTATATTACTCTTAGTAATCCTTCCAACTGGCTCTATATTGGTGATGTTGACAATGGTAACTGGCATTATGACAAAGACTTCAACGCAGAGTACAGATTCCGTAAACCTGAAGCGAAGGAATATTATCGCTGGCTGAACAGAATGTATAACGAAGGGGTATTAGATCCAGAATTCGCAACACAGACACATGAAGATTATATTGCTAAAATTGCTTCCGGTAGGGTTCTTTCACTGATGGATGCAATCTGGGACTATGGTGATGGTGAGAAGGTACTGAAAGCAGATGGTAAATATGGTAAGACTTATCTCGGGCTACCTATAACGAAGGACGAAAGCATGAAATGTACGTTGTTGGCATATCCTGGTTTGATTGTTGGTCAGGGTGTTGGTATCTCCTCCACATGTAAAGATCCGGTTAGAGCAATTCAATTCTTGGATTATCTTTGCTCTGATGAAGGACAGGTATTAACTCATTGGGGAATTAAAGATGTAAATTATTTCGTTGATGAAAACGGACATCGCTATCGTACAGCAGAGGAAATTAATAAGTCTCAAACTGATGCAGATTATGGTAAGAATACAGGTGTTGGCTTCCATGTATATCCGTTCCCTAATTATGGTGATGGTGTGGAGGATTCCACAGGCAGTACTTATTCAACTGTAAGCAAGGAAGCGGTAATGGCTGAATATGATGACGAGCAAAAAGCAGCTTGTAAGGCATGGGGAGTTGACTTATTAGTAGATATCTTCCCTCAGCCTTCTGAATTCGAAGTACCAAAAATATCTCCTCTTTGGGCTTATACAAAACCGACTGAATTCAATGATGTCAATACAAGGTTGGATGAGATTGCATGGACTGGACTGATTAAAGCTGTTATTTGCAAAGAAGTGGATTTTGATTCGACTTATGATACTATGGTTAAAGATTTACAAGATGCTGGTATGAGTGATGCTGAAACTATGCTGACTCAAATTATTAAAGGTAAGTATGAACTTTATCAGCAGTAAGTTTAGAACGTTTTATAATTAATGATAATGCTGTGCCATCCCTGAAAGGGGATGTGTACAGCATTTATCATAATATGTGTATATAAACGGTAGTTAATGAATGGGAGGTTTATTAATGAACGCAAAAAAAAGCCCTGAATGTCGTTGAAAAAGCAAGGGGCTTGCGAAGGAACTTGGGATTACGGTTGGTATTATCGGCTGTAACTGGGGTGGATCTTCTGCTTCCAACTGGATAAGTGAACAAAGTTTAAGCGAAGATAAAGATCTTAATACATATCTTGAGGAATATTATAAAGGAATTGAGGGTAAGTCAGAAGAAGAACAGATTAGGGAATATAAAGAATATGAGGCATACATGGCAAATTGGGGTAAAAAATGCGATGAGCAAATTGCATTAAACCCAAGTATTGAATGGGAAGAGTTGCTTAAGATCTGTGGCGAATGGAAATGGCCCGGCTTTCTCTATTATCAAGGAGAAAGCGATGATCATAAGCCAGGCATGTACCAGAAACTCCCAACAAGATTAATATACCAGTGGAGAGAAGACTGGGAGGAACCTACACTTCCTTTTCTAATCGTACAGCTTCCGATGTTTCAAGGTAAAAATGATCCTGATTCTAAAAGCTGGTGTCTGTTTCGGGAAGCGCAGATGAATACCTACCAAACTGTTAAGAATACGGGAATCGCTGTGATCCTGGACTGTGGTGAATTTAATGAGATCCATCCAAAGGATAAGACACCTGTTGGTGAGCGACTTGCATTACAGGCACTCTTTCAGGTATATCATAAGGTTAATGAGAAGGATGCTTTTGGTCCGATTTACAAAGCTCATCAGTTCAAAGACAGTGGTATTGAAATTAGCTTTGACTATGCAGATGAGGGCTTTGATCTAAAGGGAGAAGCCAGAGGCTTTGAAATTGCCGGTGAGGATAAGAATTATGTAAATGCATCAATAGATATCTGGGGATCTAAGATATTTCTTTCCTCTTCTGAGATAGATAAGCCGATGTATGCACGTTATTGCTGGACAAATTACGGTGAGGTTACAATCTTTGGGAGAAACGGTATTCCGCTTGCACCGTTTAGGACAAGTAATAAAGCATAAGTGTTGTAGTATGTTTTCTCTTGATTACCTAATTCGGGTATAATATCCAAACTAGTAAGATCACACTTATGGCACTGCTTGGCTGTTTTACTATGCAATTTTTTAGCTTAAAAAATGAACTTTATCAAATGTGAACATGTAATTAAGAATTCTGGAGTAAGTATTATTTGTGACAGGAGATGAAGAAGGTAATGAAGGAACAACGTGATCAACTTAGAGAGCAACTTCCACATGGGAATGCTATGTTTTCGCTTATGGTTCATGAGATTGAAACAGAATGCAGCTTTAATGAGAGGGTTTGCCATTGGCATGATGAGCTTGAGTTTTTGGTGGTGACAAAAGGGCAAGTTGAGGTCCATGTAGACAACCGAATCTATCTGGCAGAGACAGGCAGTATTATTTACATTCCATCAAATCATCTTCATTCCATATCCGGGAAGGCAGGGTGTCCTGGGAATTTTTTTGCCATTGTCTTTCATCAAAACTTCATGAATAGCTTTCTCCCTGATATAATCCAACTGCGATACCTAGACAGCGTGAAGTGTGGCCAAACTGTGTTTGCTGAATACATTTACCCCATACAAGAATGGGAAAGGAAGCTGCACTCTCTTCTTTGGGATATCCGAGATATATTTGAGAAAAAAGAAACGGCCTATGAAATGCTCATAAAAGCAAAGCTATATGAAATCTGGTATCTCCTTTATGTTAATACCGGACAAAAAAGAATTTCTACACCACAACATGCAAACTGCCAGATTACAGTAACGAAATCAATCATTGAATATATTACAGAACACTATGATCGCCATATCTCATTGGGTGAACTGTCAAAAAAATTTAATATCAGTGAAGGACATCTATGCCGCTCCTTTAAGCTCATAACTCAGAGGTCCGTCATAGAATATATTAATTATTGCCGTATCAATAGGAGCATAGAACTTCTTAGGGAGACTGACCGGGATGTCAGTGAAATCGCTGGGATGGTGGGCTTTAATACGATTAGCTATTTTAATAAAATGTTTAAAAAATATATGCATATGACACCATCCGAGTTCAGACAAGCAATATAACTACATAATAAAATGTTAAAATCGTGTTAGTATTCATCAGTTTTATTGTAGAAATTCACGATAGATATCATTATAATTATAGTGTTATAACTTAATATTATCTAAATTCTAAGCTGATTATGCTTATTACAATAACAAATCTGACAATATATAGAGTTATGCAAAAAAGATATTGTCATACTACAAAATTATTGTGGTGAGATGACGAAGTGATGTATGTATAGATGAATGGCAGTTTCAATAATATCAGCTGATATATACTTAGCTATAATATCACAATCAGATGAAACTAGAGGAGAGAGGAGAGTGATGAATATGTGGTTGAAACAGAAAGCCAAGATTATACTTATGGTAGTCATTGCCGTAGCGATAATGATATTTATATTTATCAAAAAGAATAATTTCATTGATAATTATGCAAGTAAGTATGCTGATTTTGATTTTTACTCAGATATAACAGCAGGCAAACCATCAAATTTAGTAAGAAAGAATAATACATATGCGGGGTATCTCAGTTTGCACTCAGAGGCGGTGGCAGGTGCAAAAGACATAGTGGTTGATGTATTTGCATACTCTGATGCGGAAGGTGTTACTAAGGTTGAAGACCTTGAAGGTAGACAGGCACTTTTGACTGAAGAAAAAGGATATGTGGAATATGAAGTAAATGTACCAAGCGATGGCTTGTATAACATTTACATAGAATACTATCCGGTACAGTCGCGGGGGGTTGTCATTGAACGTGATTTGACGCTAAACGGTGTTACACCGTTTCGTGGTGCAGAAAGCGTACGCTTTACCAGGGTCTGGGGCGACAGGACAGAAGTTCGTACCGACAATCAGGGTAATGAACTGCGCCCTTCCCAAGAGGAAAAACCACGATGGGAATCATCATATCTTAAAGATAATATGGGGTATTTTACGGAACCTTATATCTTTTATCTGAAGGAAGGCAGTAACAAGATAAGACTTACCGGTGTGAGCGAACCCATGGCATTGAGTAGGCTTGAGGTCAGAGCTGCCAGTGAAATAAAAAATTATGCATCATATATGGCGGATTTTGATGGAAACAGTTTCGGTAGTAATGAGGATGGAGTTGAATTGAAAATTCAGGGTGAAACAGCGAAGTTCCGCTCATCGCCTTCCCTATATGCCGTTTATGACCGCTCGTCCGGTACTACGGAGCCCGCAAGTGCGTCTACGATTAAGTTAAATATGATGGGCGGGCAGAGCTGGCGTATTGCAGGACAGTGGATAGAGTGGGATTTTGAAGTGCCCAGGGATGATCTTTATCGTATTTCTGTAAAAGCAAGACAGAATTATAATCGAGGATTTGTATCAAACCGTGCCGTTTATATTGATGGGGTATTACCGTGCAAAGAATTGGCGGCTATTCCCTTTAAGTATAATAATAAATGGAGTCTTGTAACACTTAGTGATAATAAGGGTGATGATTTATTGTTCCCGCTGGCCAAGGGCAAGCATACGATTCGAATGGAAGTGACCCTCGGAGAACTAGGTACCATATTAAATATGATGTCCGAAAGCATTTACAGGCTTAATGAAATTTATCGGAAAATACTTGTTTTGACCGGTCCTAATCCGGATCCCTACCGTGATTATCGCATTGATGTTGTTTACCCGGATCAAGTGGTGGCAATGGATTATGAGAGTAAGGTCTTGTATAAGCTGGTGGATGATTTGACCCAGTATACAGGAGAACGAGGACCCCAGGCGGCAAGTGCACTGAGCTTAGCTCGTCAATTAGAATTGTTCGCCCAAAAGCCTGAAAAGATACCACCCTCACTTGTATCCTTCAAGTCAAAGATAAGCGCATTGGGTGACGGTTTAATAGCATTATCCGAATCTCCGCTGGATATAGATTGGCTACTTATAAGTACTGCGGATAAGAAACTTCCGAAAGTAGAGGAGAGCTTTTTTGCTTCGGCAGCACACGAGATAAAATCTTTTCTCGCTTCCTTCTCTTTTGATTATAACAGCTTAGGTGATACATATGCGGGTGGAGCTGACATTGAGGTTTGGATACCCAGCGGACGCGACCAGAGTAACATTCTAAAGGCAATGATAGATGAAATGTTCACGCCTAATTCTGGCATAAAAGTAAATTTGAAGCTTGTGGGTAGTGATGCGATTATGCCTGCTGTCGTTGCGGGTATCGGTCCGGACGTAGTGTTGAATGTGGGTGGAGCAGAGCCCATCAATTATGCAGTGAGAAATGCCGCCCAGGATTTATCCGGTTTTGAGGGGTTTGATGAAGTAAAATCATGGTTTGCACCCAGTACTTTTGTGCCATTTTCATTAAATGACAGTGTTTACGCTTTACCGGAAACTCAAACGTTCAGCTTGATGTTTTACCGAGACGATATTTTTGAAGATCTGGGAATAAGTCCCCCAGACACGTGGGATGAGCTGATTGATATCATACCTATCATACAGAAGAATAACATGAACGTAGGTATCCCATCCGTGGCTGGTTCTGGTGATTTTACCAATCTTTTTTCCCAGATCTATCAGCGAGGCGGAACGCTTTATACCGCTGATAATCGAAAAACATTGCTTGATAGTGAAACAGCCATTGAAGCTTTTGATTATTATGTTTCATTATATACACAATATAAAACACCAGTACAGTATGATTTTGTCAATCGTTTCCGAACCGGAGAGATGCCCCTTGGATTCGCAGATTTTTCCGTGTTTAATACATTGGAGATTTTTGCACCTGAAATACGCGGGATGTGGAAATTTGGACTTATGCCGGGTACGAAGATGCCTGACGGTACCATTAATCGTTCGGTAGCATGCGGCGGAAGCGCGGTAATGATGCTTAAGAATGCGAAAAATGATAGTACTGAAAGAAATACTGCGGCATGGGAATTTATGAAATGGTGGGTATCGGCAGATACACAGTTACGTTTCGGGCTTGAGATGGAGAGTGTCATGGGTACGTCAGCGCGATATCCCACAGCGAATTTAGAAGCATTCAAACGTTTGTCATGGAGTATTTCGCAAATGGAGGTACTTAACGCTCAGCGGCAATGGACGGTTGGTACTCCGGAGGTACCGGGCGGTTATTATTTGAGCCGTCACATAACCAACGCTGTAAGGCGCATGATAAACGACAAGGCTGAAACTCGGGAGACGATGCTGGATTACAGCCGTATCATTAATGATGAAATAACCAAGAAGCGCAAAGAGTTAGGGATTGAATAAGGTTAAAATAAGGGAGGTGGCTCAATATGAGCTTAGCTCGTTATGCAAAAAAGAAACAAAACTCTTTGAGGATATTATTGAAAGAAATTGTACGAAAAAGGGTGAGTTATTTATTTATTGCGCCCTTTGCTATCGTATTTGGGCTGTTTGTAGTTGCACCTGTTGCTGTATCGATTTATTATAGCTTTACCTATTACAACATACTTGAAAAGCCGGTTTTTGTGGGCTTTAGCAACTACATAAACCTGTTACTTAATGACGATGTGTTCTTACAGGCAGTGAAGAATACTTTCATAATGGCGGCTGTGACGGGACCCATAGGCTATATGGCATCCTTCCTGTTTGCGTGGTTCATACACGAATTACCGCGATATTTAAGGGCATTTGCGGTACTGGTATTCTATGCACCCAGTATAAGCGGATCAGTATTTATGATATGGTCCTTGTTGTTTAGCGGTGATGAATATGGTTATATAAATGCTGTTTTAATGAGATTAGGCATATTGGACGGTCCTGTTTTATGGCTAAGCGATACGAAGTATATGATGACTGTAGTGATAATCGTTATTTTATGGATGAGTTTAGGTGCTGGATTCCTTGCATTTGTTGCAGGATTGTCAACAGTCGACGAGAGTTTGTACGAAGCAGGTCTTGTAGATGGAATTAAGAACCGCTGGCAGGAATTGTGGTATATCACATTGCCAAGTATGAAGGGGATGTTAATGTTTGGTGCAGTTATGTCGATAACAGCATCCTTTGGGGTGGCAGATGTGACTACTGCCCTTTGCGGCTCTCCCAGTACGGACTATGCCGTACATACTGTGGTCAATCACCTAGTTGATTATGGCAGTGTAAGATTTGAGATGGGCTATGCTTCAGCCATAGCGACTATATTGTTCTTGACCATGATTTTATGCAATAAACTGATACAAAAAATGTTGGCGAAGGTTGGAACATGATGAATTCAGTGGAGAGGGAGAACTTATATGGCTAAGAAAAAATTCCTGAAAAGGCGTGCAGCTAACCGTTCCCGTGGCGGTGATGGAGCAATTTTTGTTATGTTAATGATTTTTGGTGTATTCTTCGCATTTCCGCTTGTTTATGTAATAAACAATGCGTTTAAGCCGCTGAACGAGATATTTTTATTTCCTCCGAAATTATTTGTTCAGCATCCGACAATGAGTAACTTTTCGGATTTGTTTGTGCTCATGAGTCGATCATGGGTATCGTTCCTGCGCTATGTATTTAATACGTTTTTCATAACAATAACAGGAACAATAGGACTGATTATCATTGCATCTTTGGGAGCGTATGCTGTTTCAAAGATGCACTTCCCAGGGGATAAGGTATTCTTTAAAATTGTTATAATAACATTAATGTTTCCCGGATATGTTACAAGCATACCCAATTACCTTATTATGAGCAAATTACATTGGGTGGATACGTATCTTTCAGTTATAGTACCAGCATTCGCTATGCCCATGGGATTCTTCCTGTTGAAGCAATTTATCGACACCATACCGGACACGCTTATTGAGGCAGCGAAAATTGATGGTGCAAAGGAAACCAGAATCTTTGCAAGGATAATTCTACCCCTGATCAAGCCTGCATGGTTGACAGTTATGATATTTTCAATACAAAATCTGTGGAATGCCCGTGCGTCAAACTTTATCTACTCGGAGCAGTTAAAAACACTGCCTTATGCACTGGGTCAAATCATTGGCGGAGGTATAGCAAGAGCGGGTGTCGGTGCAGCAGTTTCGCTACTTATGATGATTGTACCATTGACGGCATTTATTGTATCACAAAGTAACGTCATACAGACCATGGCTAATTCAGGTATAAAAGAGTAGGGGGTGGCAGGGTGGCTAGATGTAAAAAAATGATATCGATAGTTTTTTTCACTGTCCTTATACTACTATTTATATCCACTGGGAATTCCATAGCGTTGGCGAAAACATCGAATTACACATATAATTATGATGTTTATGGGGAAGCAGTATCTTCTCCCAATGCTTATCGGGTGAGCGCATATTTATTGGGTACAAACTTCGATATAGGAGCTTTCCGCGATCCCCAAGGGTTGTATGTCCGTGGGAATAAGCTGTATGTATGCGATTCAGGTAATAACCGAATTGTAATTATTACTGTGGGTGATGATGGAAGCTATTCTATATCCGATATTATCACACAAGTGACAATAGAAAATGCGGAATCCGCACTAAATTATCCTATGGATGTGTTTGAGGATAATAACGGAGATTTGTATATTGCGGATACGAATAATCAACGTATACTGCGCCTGGACAAGGATAAGAACTTTATTATGGAGTTGAGTAAGCCGGTAAATGAAACATTTTCTGAAACGGCGGAATTTTTACCAACCAAGCTTGTTGTTGATAAGGCAGGGCGTATATTCGTGCAAGCGCGTAATGTTAATAAAGGGTTAATGGAGTTTGATCCACAAGGAGATTTTGCTGGTTATATGGGTGCGAATCGCGTGAAAGTGAATCCCATCGATTTATTTTGGAAAAATATTGCATCACGAAAGCAGAGAGCAGCGATGGAGTTGTTTGTTCCTACAGAATATAACAATGTATGCATTGATGACCGAGGTTTCATATATGCAACCAATACAAGCAGTACGACCGACTCTGTGCGCCGCCTTAATGCACAAGGCGATGATATACTGGTACGTAATGGCATAGAAGATCCTGTGGGTGATTTGATAAAGGGAACTTCCAGTTCAATTGAAGCCTCGAAGTTTATCGATGTTGCAGCACTTGAAAATGATTCATATGTCTGCTTTGATCGGACGCGTGGCCGCTTATTTGTCTATGATTCACAGGGTAATCTGTTGTATGCTTTCGGTGGTGTAGGTAATCGTGAAGGCTCCTTTCTGATACCTGTAGCCATCGAAGCAATGGGATGTTCTCTATTTGCTCTCGACAGTAGAACGGGTGCAGTTACACGGTTTGATTTGACAGAATATGGTACCATCATTAACGATGCTCTTACGGAATATAAAAGGGGTCATTACGACGAGTCTGCTAAAAAATGGGAAGAAGTGTTGAAATTAAACGGAAATTATGATATGGCGTATATTGGCATAGGAAGGTCAGCACTTCGGACGGGGGATTATGCAACAGCAATGAAATGTTTTAGAGTAAAGGGGGATTTTGCCAACTGGAGTAAGGCATTTCAACAGTACCGGAAACTATGGATGGAAGAAAACTTACGGTGGATTTTACTTATTTTAGGTGCTCTCATCATAGGATCACCCCTTGTAAGAGGGATGCGTAAGTTAATAAAGGAGGTAAGAGAAGCATGAATGCTGCTTTAACTCGTATAACAAACAAGGCGTGGTGGGCGCGGACTGGGAAAACGCTTAAATACTCTCTTTATACCATTACCCACCCATTTGATGGCTTTTGGGATCTGACCCATGAAAAGCGCGGCTCAATAGCGGCAGCGAATATCTTAACCTTACTTTTGGTTTTTACCAAAATATGGCTCGTCCTATCACCCGCCATGTGGGTCAATTTACAGTACTTTAACGTATTTATTTACATTGCGCAGACCATTGTACCCTTGGCATTGTGGAGTATCTCTAACTGGGCTATAACAACGCTACTGGATGGGAAAGGGCGGTTAAAAGAAATCTATATGGCAACCGCTTATGCATTTACGCCTACGATCCTTATGAACATAGTAGTTATGATTATAAGTCCGGTTCTGATTAACACCGAATGGGCACTGGTTCCTTTTTTCTTAAATCTGGGCAGGGTGTGGTCCGTTGGTTTAGTATTGGCGGCTATGATGATGCTTCATGATTATAGCTTGTCAAAGACGATTCTGTCCAGCATTATTACCATTGTTGGTATTGGTGTTATATTGTTTGTATTCGGTATATTTTTCAGTCTTATTAGCGACGGTTTAGCTTATATTGTGTCGTTATACAAGGAAATAGTTTTCAGGCTTACATAAGGAGGCAGGTTATGCGAAAAATTTATTTGTTAATTATTATAACAGCACTTGCCTTCTCCATGATGGCGTGTGATAAGGAAGAAGTCAAGGAACGTAAAATAGAGGTGTACAGTAATGATGGTGACACTTCAGAGTTGTACATTGATAACGAGTTTTTGGAACTGCGTTTCGTGCCTGAGACCGCAGAAATCATTATGACGGATAAGGCTACAGGTGCGGTATGGTATTCGAACCCTGAAAAGGCAGCGGAGGATCCTAACGCAGACGTTATAACGAAGCAGCGAATGAAGTCACAATTATCCGTGACCTATGCAGATTCCACAGGAGTAGGCATGTCGTTGAACAGTTTCAAATACAGCGTTGAGAAAGGTATGTACCAATATGCCATTATCGATAATGGTATTGAGGTGAGCTATACAATAGGTGATATCGTACGTGAGTTCGTAATTCCCAATGCTTTGCCGGAATGGCGCATGGAAGAGATCACCGGTGATATGGACTCCGCCACGAAGCGCCGTTTCACGGACAGTTACCGGCTTTACGACATCAATAAGCTGCGCAGTACGGATAATAAAGCGGCACTGTTAGAGTCCTATCCCACCTTGGCGGATGAAAAAATCTGGATCTTGCGTGATACGATCAAGGATTTTGTTAAAGAGCAGTTGGAGGTGATGTTGGCTGAGGTAGGTTATACAGAAGAACAATATCGTATAGACATGGAGCGTTACGGCGTATCCTCCAAAGTCGAGAAACCGGCGTTTAACATTACCTTACGTTATGAATTAGATGGTGATTCCCTCGTGGTAAGCGTACCCTTCGAAAAAGTCTCATATAAAAATGATTATCCCATTACACAATTAGAGGTGTTACCTTTTTTTGGTGCAGGGTCAACGATGGACGAGGGTTATCTGTTCGTGCCTGATGGCAGCGGTGCGCTGATCTATTTCAATAACGGGCGTGAAACACAGCTGGCCTACAACGCTAATGTCTATGGTTGGGACGAAGGAATTCGTAGAGATTATATCATCAACGATAACAAAATAACCTTCCCGGTATTTGGCATTAAGAAGAATGAAAACTCATTTCTCTGTGTGATAGAAGAAGGGTCTTCTTATGCAAGCATAGGAGCAGATGTGTCCGGGCGTAATTGTTCTTATAACAGCGTGTCGGCTACATTTTCCATGATACACTCAGCGAGTATGGATATATCGTCAAAATCGGATAGAGCAGTCATCTTATATGAAAACGGGCTGCCTGAAGGAGAATGTATCGTGCAAAGGTTTATCCCTTGCAAAGAGGATGGATATGTAGGTATGGCCAAAGAATATCGCAGCTATCTGGAGCAAAGGTATCCATCACGAAATGAACAGTCAAAGGGTGACGTACCCATGGCGGTTGAGATTATCGGTGCAATAGATAAACCGCAAACGCGTTTCGGAATGTCGATGGACTTACCCCTTAAGCTAACCACCTTCAAGGAAGCAGAGGGCATGGTATCCGACTTTGCCAAAATGGGTTGGACTGACGTTCAGATAAAGCTGTTGGGGTGGTTTAACGGTGGTGTGCAGCATTCTGTGCCTTCCAATGTTAAGCTTGTGTCTGATCTAGGTTCAGCAAAAGACCTGAAAAGCCTTGTATCCGTAACAAAAAATAACAAGTTTAATTTTTACGCAGAGGGAGATTTTCTACAAATGCGCGATAATAAAATTTTCGATGGGTTCAGCCTGAACAGCGATGTGGCGCGTTATGTAAGCCGGCAGCGTATCGAAAGTTATCCCTATAGCATCGTGACGTTTGGAGAACGTAAAAGGTGGGGTAAACTGGGGTATTTGGCTCGTCCCCATTACATGATGGATTTAATTGACGGTTTCGTAGGCAAAATCAGCGAATACGGGGCGGGCAACATTGCGTTTCGGGCCATGGGGAACAGGCTGGGAGGCGATTATAATGAAACCCGACGCATTAGCCGTGAGCAAGCCATGAATATGCAGAATGCTAAACTTTCTGAATTAAGGGATAAAGGTGTTAAAACTATGATCAGCATAGGTAATGTGTACGCAGCGGTCTATGCTGATTTTATAACCGACATTCCGCTGACAGACCAAGGTTTCGGAATAACCGATGTTGCTGTACCTTTTTATGGAATAGTGTTACATGGACGAACCCCTTATACGGGTGGGGCCATTAACCTCTCGGAGGATTATAGGCTAGACTTGGTTAAGGCAGTGGAGAATGGCGCAGGGCTTTATTTCAGCTTTATGTCGGAAGATACCGCTGTGCTTCAAGAAACGAATTTTCGCCAGTTTTATTCCAATGAGTATTCCAAGTGGATTAGGGATGCGGATGTACTTTATAAACAATTTACCAATGACTTTAGCGGTCTTTATAATTTGATGATTGAAGATCACAAAATTTTAAATAAGAACGTTGCTGTAACGATTTATGAAGATGGAACAAAGGTTTATACCAATGCCAATGACTATGATTATGATTACAATGGCATGACGATACCCGCATTCGGGTACAAGGTAGCAAAATAGGAGGGTTATATGAAGCAAACACAAAAAAAACGCAAGATGTCATTGGCAAGTAAAGATGCTGTGGCCGGGTATTTGTTTATATTACCGTTCTTCATCGGCTTTGTAGCCTTTATGCTTATCCCGATTGGTCAATCCATTGGAATGGCATTTTCAGAAGTGAAAGTAGATATTGAAAAACATGGGTTTTCACTGGTGTGGAACAACTTTGCTAACTTCAAAAAGGTATTCTTGGTAGATCCTGACTTTAACCGTCTGCTGGTCGAGGAAACCGGAAAAATGTTGCTAATCGTGCCATGTGTTCTGATATTCAGTCTTTTTGGAGCATTATTGCTTAATCAAAAATTTATGGGGCGAGGCTTTGTAAGAGCGGTGTTCTTCTTGCCCATTATCCTCGCCAGCGGGGTAATGGTAGGTTTGGAAACCAACAACTCAATGCTTCACAATATGGCGAATGCAATTCAAGAATCCAACTCCATGAAAACCTCCATAACCGGGCTTCTAAAGAGCATACTCTTAGTCGGAGACGCAACAGGAGGGTTCTTTGAGTACATATTTAAAGCAATCGATCAGGTTTATAATATAGTAATGGCATCGGGAGTTCAGATAATAATCTTCTTGTCAGGATTACAGACTGTATCACCCAGTATGTTTGAGGCTGCTGATATCGAAGGTGCGACGAAATGGGAAAGCTTTTGGAAGATAACGCTGCCCATGGTAAGCCCATTAATAATAGTTAATGTTGTGTATAGCGTTATAGATTACTTTTTACGGACAGATAACGCTGTAATGAATAAAATACGCTTAACGCTGATGCAACAAATGGATTACGGCTTCTCTATGGGTATGGCGTGGATTTATTTTACAGTGGTTATCCTGGTGTTAGCAGGCGCCAGCATTATATTATCGAAGAGGGTGTACTATTATGACGAGTAAAAATAATACATTAGGTGGTTTTTGGGAACGCAATCGCAAGTCTGGAGGATATTTGCTTCGGCATAAGGCAGGGGGTTTTTTATTCAGAGTATGCCGTGGGCTATTTCTGTTCGGGCTGTGTTTTCTTATCTTGCAGCCTCTGATTAATAAGCTGAGCCTTAGTTTTATGGAACAACAGGATTTATACGATCCGACTGTTATTTCAATACCACGACACTTTACAACCGACAATTATAATATGGTGAATAAGCTTTTGGATCTATGGCCGTCACTCTTTAGAACAATCTTAATTTCAGGTATCGTTGCAATATTACAGGTATTGTCATGCACTTTGGCGGGTTATGGTTTCGCACGATTTAACTTCCCTTTTAAAAAACTGCTGTTTGGCTGTGTCATGCTTGTCATCGTAGTGCCGCCGCAAACAATACTTGCGCCTCTATACCTTAACTTCCGCTTTTTTGATGTATTCGGTTTGATAAAGCTGATTAAAGGAGAACCGGTGAATCTGCTTAACGGAATTGGAGGAATGGTGCTTTTGGCAGCAACAGGTATGGGACTTAAAAGCGGACTCTATATCTTCATGATGCGGCAATATTTCAGAGGCGTACCCCGGGAGCTGGATGAAGCTGCACAAGTGGACGGCTGCGGTAAACTTCGTACATTTGTAAGCATTATGCTTCCTGATGCTATGCCTATGATTACGTCATGCTTCTTATTTGCCTTTGTATGGCAATGGACAGACAGCTTGTATACATCTTTTTTTCTAACAAAATATAAGGTTCTGTCCACACAGCTTGTGGGATTGGCAGATAGAATGAGAGAATATTATTTCAAGGTATATGAAACAGGCATCAGCGCTGCGTATTTGCAAACGATTATTGCTACAGGTATGCTGGTATGTTTGGCACCCCTTATTCTATTGTATCTATTTGCACAAAAGGCATTTGTAGAGAGCTTAAGCCAAACAGGTATTAAAATGTAAGGTTCATTAAAGTGGAAAAACTGCTTTTATGATAGTAGATTA
>ENA-UOOI01001642-UOOI01001642.1-fermentation-metagenome-genome-assembly--contig:-NODE-1642-length-22309-cov-15.011638_pt1 | contig 22309 bp, 18 predicted proteins | sample MGYA00245779_ERZ724027 | MGnify/ENA primary metagenome ERZ724027 (study PRJEB28704, sample SAMN03018318) | fermentation metagenome | biome: anthropogenic terrestrial biome; feature: soil...
ACGACCTGATCATGAAGGACAAGGAGCGGCTGCTCTCTTTCAGCGAACCGGTACGTTTTATCTTTTCTCACTCTGCGTTGCGCGAGGGATGGGACAATCCGAACGTGTTCCAGATCTGCACGCTGAAACAGAGCGATGCGGAAACCCGCAAACGTCAGGAGGTGGGACGGGGACTCCGCCTGTGTGTGAACCAGGAGGGGGAGCGCATGGATACCAATTTTCTGGGAAGCGAGGTGCATCACATCAACCAGCTGACGGTGATCGCGAGCGAGAGCTACGACCGGTTTGCGAAAGCACTACAGACCGAGATTGCCGAGGTGATTGCCGACCGGCCACAGAAAGTTTCTCCCGCGTTGTTCAAGGATAAGGTGCTCTCAGATAAGCAAGGTAATCCCTATCCCGTGAGTGAGGAGGCGGCCCTGGTACTCTACGAGAGCCTGGCGGGCTATGGTTACGTGAAGGCGGGGACCCTGACTGATAAGTACTACGAGGACAAGGAGAGCGACAGTTTCCAACTGCCGGAAGAGGTGGAAGCCAGCAGGGAGTCGGTGATGCATATCCTCGATTCGGTCTACAACCCGAAGATGCTTGCTCCCGAGAATGCACGGGGCAACAACGTGGAACTCCGTTTCGATGAACAGAAGTTCAACCGGGAGGAGTTTAAAAAACTGTGGGCGAACATCAACACGAAGACGGCCTACGTGGTGGACTTCGAGACGGAGGAGTTGGTCCGCAAGGCAATTCAACGACTGAACACCCATCTGCACGTGTCGAAGATCTTTTTCACCGTTACCTCGGGAGCTTTGGAAAAGATTGAGTCAAAAGAATCGTTAGAAGTAGGAGAGGGCTTCAAGCAGCAATCGTCGAAACACATCGATGTGCACACTGCAGTGAACGGCAACGTGAAGTACGACCTGGTGGGCAAGGTGGTGGCTGAAACGGGACTGACCCGCAATACGGTGGTACGGATCCTGACCGGCATCGAGAAACCGGTGTTCGACCAGTTCATGCTCAATCCCGAGGAGTTTATTCTCAAATGCTCCAACCTGATCAATGAGGAGAAAGCTACGGTGATCATTCAACATATTGCTTACAACAAGCTGAACGACAGCTTCGGCACAGAGATCTTCACCGAACCTACCCTGAAAGGCAAGCTCGGTGTGAACGCGATTGCAGCAAACAAGCACCTGTACGATTACGTGATCTTCGATTCAGTAAAGACGGAAAAACCGTTTGCCGAACAACTGGATATTAGCAGTGAGGTGAGCGTTTATGTAAAGCTTCCCAAGGGCTTTTATATCAGTACTCCGGTGGGGAAATACAATCCCGACTGGGCCATCGCATTCAATGAAGGAGCGGTGAAGCATGTCTATTTCGTGGCAGAGACCAAAGGCGATATCTCCACCATGGAGCTCAGGGAAGTGGAGTCAGCAAAAATATCCTGCGCCCGGAAACACTTCCAGGCAATCAGCAGCGACAAAGTGAAGTTCGATGTGGTATCCAATTACAAGGAGTTGATGGGTTTGGTGAAATGAATCTTGGAAGCCATGGAAAAAGAAAATTTCCAAATATTTAGTGACGAATCCGGATATTGTGGGAAAGATAGATTTGGATCAATTGCTGTCATTTCAGGTCCAAAATCGATAACAACAACCCTTAATGACGAACTAAAAGCGATTCTTCATAAATACAACCAGAAAGAGATTAAATTCGCTGGTGTTGGTGGAAACTTTGAATTTATGAATGCCACAAAAGAATGTATTTCGTTGGGAATAGATTACTGCAAACACGGCAAAATTAAGATTTATGTATTGGTATGGGATAAGCATGATAGTAGACATGATATTCAAGGTCGTGACGATATTGAGAACTTGAAGTTCATGTATTACAAGATTCTTAAGGAGACCAAATCTGACTGGATTGGCGTTGAGAATTGGGAGTTTTTTCCTGATGAACTAACGTCTGTAAATTGGGGTGAGGAGATCGTTCCCTTTATAGAACGGACAAATCTGGATAAGAAAAGAAATAATGATGAGGAAACACTATTTGGTGTATTGAAAAATATTCGATTCCCGAATGTCAGAAAATGCAGTGAGTTAGAATCTTGTGAATGCCCAATATTGCAACTTGCTGATCTATTTGCTGGTATAATTAGACTATCATTCGTAAAAAGTGAAAAATTCTGCAGTTGGTACTATGATAAGATCAATGGGAGTTCTTTATTTAATGAACTGATTCCATTATCAAAGAGTGAAATTGCAAAATTTGAAGCGATGTATCATTTTAAGAAATTGTGTGATCATTATTCAATGGGTCTCAATCTGAGTGATGACAAACATTTCAAGGTTTTCAATAAACGATGTGGACTTTGGATATGGTTTTATGAACCTCAGGGTGACTATGACAAAGCACCAACAAAAAATTCAGTGAAAATTGATTAGAGAGCCAAACCAGACAATGAAATCCACTACCTCTTCATTTCTCCCTGTAAAAGTGATATCGCCGGAATGGATAATCACATCATGTAATCAAGTTGAAATAATTTCTGCTCCAGCCATTGTTTTTTTATAAGATAATTGCATCTTTACAAAAATAAGTACAGAGGTTATGATCAATAAAAATCAAATAGTAAAAATCAAATAGTATGAATGGAAGAAGCTTTATAAACTACCTGGTTGCCACTGGTGCAACGACTATAATCCCCGGGATGAATATGCATATTTTTCCTGCAGTGAAAGAGATAAACACTCCACAATAAGCAGGAAATTAGTTGGATTATCATACGCTGGATCATATAACTTTTATCCGGATCAAACTCAGCTATCCGCGTCTGGTGAATCGCAATTCCAGCAGAGGAATCCACGGTTACGGTCCGGATCTCACGGTATGCACCTTATATACCCAATAAGTGGCCAGGGGTATAGGTCAGTTGAGGGGTTCTGAAAAGGATGCGTGAGTGGCTGGATAACAATCGTCGGAGGAATACGCTATTGGCTGACGGGGAGGTTCATCCGGATCTGATGTTGGCATTGGAGATGGGTAAGAATGGACATCTGGATGTTTACCTTAATGATATCATGGGATACGGTTTCACGAATGGAGAGCCTTGATGCCTGTCCTGAAAGAGTACAAACTCCTTGCTTCACCATATAATTGGAGGGATTATCTGAAAACAATATATACCATGCATCTTGCCGGTGGTTTGGGCAATACCTGCACCATGCCATTTCGACGAAGATGTTGACCGGGTATCCTACTGAAATGTGGCGCCGGCCTGCCTCTTTTGAAAATAGTCTGACGGGGTTGTGCCTGTATACTGCTTGAAATTGCGAAGTGCTGTGTTACGCGAACGGTAACCGACAAAGAAGAAGGCTTCCTGATAATTGGACGATAAACCGGATCCAGCCTGCTGCACAAAATCGTGGATGCGCAACCTGTTGATGAATTGGGTGTAATTTTCATATCCACACTCCTGTATGGTTTGAGACAGGGTGGTACGGTTCGTATAGAGCGCAGATGCCAATCGGGTGAGAGAGAGATCGGGATCGCGCCAGGCGCTGTTGTTTCTCATATAGGCATCGAGCCGCTCCGCCAGCGCTGCATTCTTGGATGCTACAATTGCTGTTGCAAAAGGAGTGGTAGGTCTTAAAAATGCTTCCTGTAAGACAGATTCATCCGCTGTTTTTGCCAACAACCGGTCAAACAATTCCATGTATACAATGTAAAGACTACAACCGACACTGACATAGTAGTAAAGGGTATGAACCAGCGGATGGTTGAATGTGAGTAGCATAAGGTATGCGAGAATGTTGATATAGAATGCGGAAGCATATTTCTTCAACCAGACACGATCGGTGTTGCTGTTGTGCCCGATGCGCTGAATGAAAATGACAAGCAACCCCGGTGTAAAAAGAAGCAGACAGAGGAACAGGCAGAACCAGACCTCAAATGGACCCACATTGGCAATCATTTCCGGAAGCGATGAATAGGAGTTATAGCGCACGCCCGCAAAGTAGGTGATCAGATAGAGCGTGAGTAAAAACAGCCAAAAGGCATATAGTTGTACGATGCGAGAGAAATTGAGCCACCCGGGACGGATCACCTCGATGGGATACATGATGTATGAGACTACCATGAAGTTCCCTATCAACAACATCTTCGTGGAAACAACAAGCTCCGGATCGTACCCTTTGCTCACGGCAATGAATCGTGGAATATAATTCAACACGGAGAAGAAGACGATAATGGCCAGTATGAGACGTGAACGCTCCCCTGACTTACGACGGACAAGCAACAACAACGAGGAAAGCAGGCAAACCAGTGCCCCGGCAAAGATTGTGGCTAAATATACGGATTGCATGATTTTTCTAAATATATTGTTACACCCACCAATTTCCAGACACAAAAATAATTTTTTATTTTCAATTCTTGTTAATATGACACCCTCATTTTGTAATTATGGAACACTCCCAATCAGGGTATTGGTTAGTTTTGCATCTTGAAAAGTGTCTGTTTTTCTAAATGAATCTATCCTGTATGTACAAGAATGTTTTGTTGAATAAAAAAAGTCAAATTTATCACCGGTCTGTCATGAAGGAAAAGCAGAATATAGGAATTAACCTGTTCCAGCTGGCTGTGCTTCTCGATGTGGACGAAAAACACTTTTATAATTTTGTGATTAATAACAGTGTGTACTGCTTTCAATGTAGAGGGATTGCAAGCAAGGGGATTGAGGTGGAGGAGATTTATCTGACCGAACGGAACGACATTCGGGTGCAGGGCAGGTGCCGGATTTGTAAAGGTACGGTGGGGCGCCTGTTTGCATTTGGTGATAAGAAAGAGTTTGATGAGAAAGCCTGCCGATTACGGGAATCGATCAGTCCATAACGACTTCATTCCCCGTACGGTCGTCGTGGGGCGATTTGCGCACACTTGAATCGATCAGACCATAACGACTTCACTGCCGATAGCTGGTCCTTGTAGACGATAACCGTAGCCTACTGCCTATCAATAGGGATAAGACGACCTGAAAATGGCTGCTTCGGAGCTATGCTAAAACGTTTCTACTCTTGCAAAGAATATATCTATACTTGCAGACATCGTATCAGGCGAGATTTCCATGTCCAAACCTACTCTCGATGATTAGGTGAATGCCTTGCAAAAGCTGTTTGTCATCAGTAATATTGACGCATGGTCATCTGCTATTCGAAGTAAAACAGCCATTCGAAGTGGTTACAAGCGGGCTTTTATTGATCCATCCATTGCCGTAGTTATCTCCTTCAATTAAAACAGCTTATCCAGGAATACAATAAGAATGAAAAACAAGCCTCTTTGCGTCCCCCGATTTGTTAATTATCCTGACCGGTGGTAAAATGGCATACAGTTGCCCCGATGGTGTGAAAATCATTCCAATTACAACCCTTAAACCCTAATTTGGTTACTAGTGATTCTGGTACAGGTGAATGTGTGCATAAATTTTGATTGAACTTCTGATTTTTTTCGCATATTGCACAAGATTTCAAAAATTATTATTTCATTCGCATCTTCATCTGTGGAATGAGGCAAAATACTGTGCTATGAAGGAATTACCGGAAATATCGATCGACCAGTTTCAGTTGGCGGTGCTGCCCGACGAGGAGGCCTGCCGCTTCCGGCGATCGGGATCATTGACTCACCGGAGTTCGTGCGGTACATGGCCACCCAGGTGGACGAGATGAAGGATGCACTGCCGCAAGAATCAATCAAAAACCAATACAAATGAATATGCTACAATCTAGATCAATTCCACAAGACCGCTTGGCATCATTGGACATCCTTCGCGGGTTGGACCTGTTTATGCTTGTTTTCTTTCAACCGGTATTCGTTGCCTTCGCAAGACATGGGGCTGAACTTCCCGTTTTTTCATTCCTCCTTAATCAATTTGGACATGCCGACTGGGCAGGCTTCACAGCGTGGGATCTGGTGATGCCGCTATTCCTTTTCATGGTGGGAACAGCGATGCCGTTTTCATTTGAGAAATATCTGACTAATCCAGATAAAATGTTTATTTACAGGAAAATAGCCAGACGTTTTATCATCCTGTTTATTTTGGGTGCGGTTGTCCAGGGGAAGTTGCTAAGCTTCGACCCGAAGGAAATACGCATTTATACGAATACACTGCAGGCGATTGCCGTGGGTTATGTCATTGCCGCGATGATGCTGCTTCATCTGTCGAAACGATGGCAGATTGCCATAACTGCCTTGCTGCTCATCGCCTATTGGGCATTGCTTACTTTCCTGGGTGATTTCAGCCAGGACGGTAACTTTGCAGAAAAGGTCGATCGTACGATACTGGGGAGGGTGAGGGATGGTGTTTTTTACACGGAAGACGGGATTTGGCATTTCTCGGATAGCTACCGTTACACCTGGATATTGACTAGTTTGGTGTTTGGTGTGACAACCATGTTCGGTGTATTTGCCGGACAAATCATGAAATATGGAACCGATAAACTGAAAAACAGCCAGTGGCTGCTTATGATTGGAATTGCCTTGCTTCTTGCCGGGTGGCTGTTGAGCTTCCAGACGCCCATCATCAAAAAGATATGGTCAGCAAGCATGACCTTGTGGTCGGGCGGTTGGTGTTTCCTGCTGATGGCCCTGTTTTACTACGTGATCGATTATAAAGGCAGGTCGAAAGGATTGAACTGGCTGAAGATATATGGCATGAACTCCATTCTTGCCTATACACTCGGTATGGTTATCAACTTTCGAAGCGTGGCAAAATCTCTGTTGTGGGGACTGGAAAAATATACTGGCGATTACTATGATGCAACAATCACATTGGCCAATTTCCTTATCCTCTTCCTTATTTTACATTTTATGTATAAGTTAAGGATTTTCATAAAGATATAGATATAAAGCATAAAGGCCTGTATTGCGACATACAGGCTCTTCGAATTCTCTTGACCCGTTCAGGGAGGGTTAAAATAAAAAGAATTCGGGACTATCCAAGAACAATTTATTTCTTTGCATGGTTCTAAAAATGTATCTGGACTGCATCAGGTACATCATAAAATTACCAGATTATGAACGCAATGAAAGATTTTGAAACAAAGAACCGGGAAACGGAAAAATATCCTGACCCGGACACAGATATGGATATGGACCTGGATGAAGATTTTGATGAAGATCTGTATACAGACTCGGATGAGGATCTGGAATGGGATCCTGAATTGGATATGGACCTGGACCTGGAGATCGATCCCGACCAAAGCGAAGCCAGCAGATACAACGAAGAAGAATTCCTCGACTCCAATGATCAGGTAAATGAAAATGATTCATTAAAGAGACACGGTGACTATCGTGAAGGAGATTCCGACAGTGAGTATCCCGCACATGGTGAGGAAAGGAATATTCCTCGAAAAGGTAGAGACAATGAAAACAGAGTTGTCAACTAATCCTTGTGTTTAATAAAAGTGCCGCGGTCCAGTTCGTTGAAAGCCTGTTCCAGTTCTTCCCGGGTGTTCATCACAATGGGACCGCCCCAGGCCACGGGTTCACGAAGCGGTTTGGCTGCCAGTAACACAAAGCGGGCGCCCTGACTCCCTGAGCGTACAACAACTGCATCGTTTGTCTCTGCATCCGGAGTGGTGGAACGAAATAAAACGGCACACGATTTCTCTTCAAAATCATGCAGGAGATCATCCGCCGCCAATGTTCCGTCAAGCAGATAAATGAACAGCGTTTCGTCGTTCGGGGTTTCTCTGTATGTCCATGTACTGTCGGGTGCGAGATCAATATCAAGGTAGGTTACCTTTACATACTTGCCTTCAAAGACACCTTTTGTTCCTTTATAGGAACCTGCCAGTATTCTGACGGTCGCCTTTTCTTCCTGTGTAACGACAATCTTGTCCTGCGTAATATCACCGTAGGCGGGTTCGGTCATCTTGTCTTTTGCAGGCAGGTTTACCCAGAGCTGGCAACCCAGCATCCTCACCGACGCCTTCGGCATTTCCTGATGAATAATTCCCGAGCCGGCTGTCATCCACTGACACTCCAGGTCACGGATGGTCCCCTTGTTGCCCAGACTGTCGCCATGTTCGATCTTGCCTTTTATCAGATAGGTGACTGTTTCAATACCTCTGTGGGGATGCCAGGGAAAACCTTTGATGTAATCCTTTGGATCAGTGGAATCAAATCCGTCTAACATGAGAAACGGATCGAAATCGGAAATGGTCGCTGCCCCAAGTACCCTGCGTAAACGCACACCGGCACCGTCTACCGCATGTTGTCCTCTCACAATTTGAGTCGCTTTTCTTTTATTCATCATCCTTTATTTTATGGTTACTGTACAAAACCCCGATCAGGAAAGGAAAGAAAGACCAATAAAATATGGTTTTTCATTAGTTAAAGATACCGGAATTTTTTTTAAAAGGCAAAATAAAAGTATATAATTCAAGCGGCCGAGTATTAAAAAACATTCTTTTTCTCGATCTTCTATGACAATGAGTTTCTTCTGTAAGGAATCATTTTTTTTGATATAAACTTGCAAGCTATTTTTTTTATCTTTTACTTTGCAATTCAAAGTACTTTTATATGGAAAAAGAAAAATATTTAGACGACCTGAGTGAGATTCGAAAGATCATGAATCGTAGTGCCCGGTTCATCTCCCTCAGTGGCCTTTCGGGTGTATCGACAGGATTGATCGCCCTGGCTGGAGCCTTGCTGGCCCATCAAATGGTTTTCAGGCATCACGATTACCTGATATATGGAGCGGTGTGGGCCGACCTGAAAAATCCAGCCAGTTTGCTGCTGATTGCATTAGGCACGTTGTTGTTATCGATTGTCAGTGCCGTCTGGTTTACTGGTAGAAAGAGCAGAAAGGAAAACCAGCGTGTATGGGATAATCAGGCAAAGCGACTCCTGATTAATTTGCTGATTCCTTTGACAACCGGTGGTATTCTTTGTCTAATACTTCTATTCAAAGGATATGTGGGTTTTCTTCCCGGATTGACATTGATCTTTTACGGTCTGGCACTGGTAAATGGCAGCCATTACACGTTTAGTCATATCCGGTATCTGGGAATTGCAGAGATTGTGCTGGGTCTTACGGCGTTCCTCTTTATCGGACAGAGCCTTTACCTGTGGATGTTGGGCTTTGGCGTGATACAGATGATTTACGGTGTGCTGATTCAGCGGAAAGGATAAGCGGTGAAGGAGTTTCTAAAAGATCTGGACAAGGCATTCGAAAACAGAACCCGGTTGGGTATCATGTCGGCACTGATGGTGAATGATCAGCTGGACTTTAATACACTGAAGGATCTGCTGGGAGTCACCGACGGTAATCTGGCGAGTCATCTCAAGTCACTGGAAAAAAGCGAATATGTCTCCTTCAGCAAATCATTCCTGGAGCGTAAACCAAACACATCCTACGCTGCCACGACCAAAGGAAAAAAGGCATTCAGGAAGCATATCGGCGCGATAGAGAAGCTGCTTCAGGAGAACAAATAGAGAAGTTGCTTCAGGAGAAAAGATAGAAAACTGTCAACGGTCAGAGTCTTAACAAACAGTCAGCAAATTAAAAACATTATATTTTACGGTATGGAAACAGCAATAAGAGAAAATCTGAATCATCCCGGTGAACTGGAAAAACTCTACCGGTCCGATAAAAAGCGTTTTGAGCAATCATTCTTTGCCCTATATCCCGATATTGCCGCCCTTCCAATGGCCGATTATTGGAAAGCCAGGCTGGAGTTCGATCATCAGGCTGACCCCGGCCGAAAGGTACTGAAGCGCGATCTCCTTTTTCTGATCATCTCCTGTGTGATGGCCGGCCTTTTGATCAAGATTCCTCAACTGGCCGGTTTTGATCCGGAGAAATACGCCTTCTACATGAAGAATACCGGAATCATTGTTTTTCTGGGATTATCGACCTATATTTTTCTCACAAACAGCCGTCTCAACCCAGGAAATTTAATTATAACGCTGTGGGTATATGTGTTAGCGGCTTTGTACGTCAACCTGCTCCCGGCAGGTGAGGGAAGCGATTCAATTATCTTGACTTACATACATCTGCCTCTGTTCTTATGGTGCCTCTATGGCGTGATCTTTATCGATTTTGATCTGAAAGAGCGGTCGAAAAGAATAGATTACCTCAAATACAACGGAGACCTGATTATCCTGACTCTCCTGATTCTGATTGGGGGAGGGGTTCTCACTGCGGTGACCATTGGTTTGTTTTCTGCGATCGGCGTGCATATCGAAAACTTCTATATGGAAAATATCGCAATCATTGGATTGGTTGCATCACCCATTGTAGCCACTTATATTATCAGGAACTTCCCGGCAATCACCGATAAACTTGCACCGATTATTGCCCAAATTTTCAGTCCACTGGTGTTGGTCACGCTGTTAGTCTATTTGATATTTATGATCGTGACAGGAAAAGATCCCTACAACGATAGAGATTTTCTACTTGTATTTAATCTGATGCTTCTGGGAGTCATGGCAATTGTTGTTTTTTCAGTTGCAGGCACATCGACCCGTGAAAAACAACGTTTTAATGAATGGATACTCTTTGTGTTATCCCTCCTGGCACTGGCGGTTGATCTGGTGGCGCTTTCTGCCATCCTCTACCGAGTGGGAGAGTTTGGATTTACACCCAACCGGACTGCAGTGCTCGGCTCCAATCTTCTGATATTTGTACATCTTGTGCTGATCGCGGTCGATCTTTTCATGGTCGTAAGAAAAGGAAAGAGGATGAAAATTGTTGAACATACCATCGCCAAATACCTCCCGCTATATGCTATATGGACCCTTTTTGTGACCTTCCTCCTTCCACTGTTGTTTGGGGGAAAGTGAAGCGAATCAAATCATTCGTGGGGAGGAGTATATAAACAAAAAATGTCGGACCAATGATGAATCAGTCCGACATTCCTTTTTTTGTGTTGTTTATGTTATTGGTATTCAGGTTGATATGTTGTCTTACCAGGATTCGAACCTGGACAAACAGGACCAGAATCTGTTGTGCTACCGTTACACCATAAGACATTGTCTGTTTGAGAGTGCAAAAATACAAAATAATGTGATAATAAAAAAGAATGAAGCAAATAACTTTATTTTTTCGATTAATCATCAGCTTCCAGCTCAATCATCCGATCCCTGTAATGATGCAGCAAGGTGGCATAAACCGGATGTGTCTGCAGGATGCGGGCATTGCCGATAAGAAATAATTGTTGCCTGGCGCGGGTCAAGGCTACATTCAATTTCCTGTCTACCGTACCATCGTGGTTCAGACTTGTAAGATAATCCAACTGTCCGGGATTATTTACACAAAAGGAAAGGATGATTACATCGCGCTGACTCCCCTGAAACCTTTCCACGGTGTCGATCATAATTTTTTCACTATCCTGCAGGCCGGACTCCGACAGTTTATGCTTAATCAGCGCAATCTGGTTCCGGTAGGGTGCAATGATCCCCACATTGTCCGGATTAAATTGAATGCCGTTTTCTTCATATATTCTCCTTATGGATAGCAAAAGTTTCACAATCACTGCTGCTTCTGTTTCGTTGAGCTTACCGGATGATGAGGGGCGATTGATTTTCTCTGTGGAGAAGAAAACAGTTCTCTCTCCTGCTATGCAACGCTCCATCACGTGATCGGAGGCAGAGGTTAAGTTCCATCCCGAAGATTGCCATTCACATGCGGGAAGAAGCCCCCCGGAGTAGAACCAGGTGGCCGGGAACCGGGCTATATCCTCATGCATTCTTCCCTGCAGGACGAGTTGTACATAAGCATGCTGCCATCCTTTTTCACTACATTGGCGCAGAAGTCGTTCGAACAGCGAGTCACGGCAATCAACCATGCCGGCCGCACGCAGTGAAGGTTCTCCTGTTTCAGAAAACATCGGTTTCTGCAACACGATGGTGGCAAGCTGATTGTGATCCCCAATCATGATGAACCGATCAAAACGGGGCAACAGACCGATAATCTGTGGTTCCAGAATTTGTGACGCCTCATCGATGATAGCCACGTGGAAATGCTTGAGCGAGAAGAGCTCCTGTCTCCCGATAATGGATGCGAGCGTGGAGACATAGATCCGTGTGCGGCGGATCTCACTGCGCAGAGACTCCCTGCTGTTTGCTTTTTCCGATATCCTTTGCAGCAAGCGATGTCTGTGTGGTTCGGCGCATGAAAGCTCGGAACCCACCCTGATATAAGCGTCACACGATCCGTCATAGTAGCCGAAGGCTGCATTGATGGTATCGCAAAGTTCATCTACAGCGCGATTGGTATAGGCCAGTACCATGATATTTGTATCGGGCTCATTGTGATACTCCTCAATCAACCGGCGGGCATAAATCGATGTTTTCCCTGTTCCCGGCGGCCCGACGATCAGAAAATAATCCTCGGAGTGCATCACTTTGTCGATGATGTCGTCGGGTGGGGCACTCTTTCGTTTTTCATGACGCCTCTTCATCCCCGGAGCCCTCAACCCCAGAAGCAACTCTCTTTTTTGCTTCGATGCCGTGAGAAACGAGAAGACGCCCCTGAACATGTTGTTGAAAGTGCTGTCCAATGTATCATGTTCAATAGCCCAAAAAGGATGATCGGCATAAAATTGCCTGTTTTTTTGCTTGTAACGGAAACGTACCTCCACTTGTTCTTTGGTAATTCCTACGAGGATACCCTTAAGAATCTGCCGGTTAAGCACCGTGTCGTTTGCGTCGATACGGGGATAGACAATGCAGATATCTCCCTCACGAAAATTGACAACGCCGTAATCGTTTTTCTCACGAGCAAAAATAATTGTCCGCTCGTTTCCCGAATCATCGATTTTCTGGATGGAGAGATTGAATAGTACATCCAAAGAAGCGGACCGTTCGTCGAAGTCACTGTTCCAGAGCGAAGCAAGGCCGTTAGGTGACTCATTGTTCTCGTTGCCAAGCTTCTGCAAGGAGAGTTCGCCCGAAATAAAGCGAATGTAGCGGTAAAACCATGTTTTTTCCAGATCGGTACATTGCGACAGGATGGCGCGGAGGTGCTCGATCTTTTGCAAGTAAAAACCAGGGATTTTTTTGGACGTGCCAACGGATTGGAGTAACGCTTCAAACAGCTTCTCCACCTGGTTGTTATCACCATGGACAATATTTTGTTCAATGGACACAATCTGGTTTCTGACGTGAATAATCCTTTTTTTCAGTTCATTGCTTTCGGTTGCATAGCGCAGGTTTTCATCCGGCTTATTGCCTGCCGAATAGAGTATGGCTGTATCTATCCGGTGCAGGTCTTTACCGAATACACCCTCCACCATCATTTTGTAAACTGTGGCCTGTACCGCATGGTTGAGGGTAATCTTATTGCTGTCATACGCAGGAAATGGGAGCCTTCCCGACTTCAATTCAATAATTTTTGCCTCCGCCCTGCCCGAAGGCATATGCAGCAAATCGAGACGCCCCTGAAATCCGAACTTCTCACTAAAGAATGAAGGCTCCAGGGTGCAATGGTGTACATCAATTCCCTGTTTGGGAAAATCTTCCAGAATGACCCTCCGTATCTGTTCAAACTGATCTTTCGCTTTGAGCATAAACGCTCGGAAATCACTGTCGGAGCGTATATCCTCACAGCTGGCATATTCAAATGGAGATTGTTTGAAAGAACTCAAAAAGACATCCTCGAAAAAAACTTCACCCGGATCATCTGCAAATACCAGTTCGTCCAGAAAAAAATTGGCCAGATTTCCCAACAACAGATAGGATCGGTTTTTCTTCTCTTCAAGTCTGTTACGGAAATAGTGAAGGGGAGAAACTTCATAATCCTGAAAGCACTCCGCAATGGCGGAGGCGTCGATCAGGTAATCGGGTTCGAGGATGACATACTTGGGGAGGATAAAGCCGTTTTGATCTGCTTCACAACCGATCAGGTTTAGTTGTGCTCCTTCCCGGAACATTTCCTTTGAACCTGCAACGTCATTGTTATCGGTTGCAATCTCATATTTTACGGTTATTTCGCTCTGGGGAGTACCTTTGGTCACACAGTACAGCAGGTTGTGTTCAGGCTCTGTCCTTAACAGATATACACGGATCTTTTCGGCAAAAAACCAGTTATCTGCTGTCGCACACGAGGTGTTTGTTCCGTCATTTTTATCTTTTGTAAATGGCTGTAAATCGGTCATGTCTCAGTTTAAATAATTTTGGAAAGAAACACTACGAGGCCCACAGCCAGCGCAGCCAGTGCTGCAATGAGGACGCCCGCAGCTGCCAGGTCTTTCACTTTTTTAATGGAAGGGTGGATCTCCTTTTGACAGGCATAATCAGCAAGTGCTTCCACTGCACTGTTTATCGCTTCCAGAGCGAGCACCAAGCCGATGGCTACAATCACGGCGAACCATTCTGCAGATGAAATATGTAGTAGAAACCCCACCGATACTACTGCAATGGCCACTATCAACTGGATCCGTGCATTCGGCGTTTCCCGGAACAACAAGCATAACCCGGTGATGGCATGGCGGAAAGAACGTATTCTATTTTTTAGGTATGTCATATGTTTACAATTCTCTTCAAAAGTACAAAATTCAATGATTTCCACAAGATAAATCAATCTCACAATCACGACACCCCAATTTATACGCAAAACATTTTTATCTTTGTAAGAAGATAGAATCACACTAAAAAACCAGGTAAAGGATGTCCTTACAATGCCCCTTGTGCGGAAAACATAAACAGGAGGAAATGCTGTTTTGTGAAGATTGCACAAAGAGAATCCGAACCGACTATGAGGTTGATTTGCCCGAATCACGGAAAGAGGAGACGATTCAGATAGCTAAAAGAGAACCGGATACAGACAACGGGTCAGACAACATTCACGATAACGGGGAGTTGTCACAGGAGTTATACCGCCCGAAGAAGAAAACAGGAAGATCTCTTCTGTGGTTTATGCTGACAGCTTTCCTGCTGGCAAGTGCTTTTTTTACATACAACGAAACAATCCGAAAAGACAACCTCGAACGAAGTGGTTGGGATAGGGCACTGAAAACAAACTCTGTGGGAGGTTACCTTGATTACATGAAATTATATCCTTCCGGTTCACATTTTGAGGAAGCAAATTCAATGATGATGCGCTTAAAGCAAAATGAAGCTACATACTGGGAGCAATTGAAGATGACCGACAACCTCTCCGCATTGCGCGATTTCCTGCAACAGTATCCCGGTAGTCCATATTCTTCGCTTGTGAAGCTACGGATCGACTCACTCTCCTGGGCGGGAGCGTTAAAATTGAACAGTGCAGCTGCCTATTCCGATTATATGTTACAGGTACAAAGCGGGGAATTTAGTGGTGAATATCTTACCATGGCGAACGATCGCTACGAAATGCTCTTTCAGTCTTACCCCGTGAATGAGACCGACCTCGACAGTATACGAATGACAGTGAGTGGTTTCTATATTGCTCTCTCAAAGGTGGATCACGATGGACTGAGACGATACCTGGCACCAGTGGTCGACCGCTTTTTTGAATCGGGCAGAGCTCCACGTGAAAGGATTGCTGGCGAGCTTCTGATGGCTGCCGCACGTACACAGGACGGGATATTGCAGTTTGATGCGGATGTGAATGCTGTGCAGTATGAAAAAACCATTAACAATGTGTACAAGGTAAATGTACCACTTACAAAATCGTTCCTGCTTGATGGAAAAACGGAAGATGTGCCCGGTTACATTGTGCACCTGGAATTGGATTCCCTCTTTCGTATTTTTCGTATTTATGAAACCAAACCTCATCCCGGGGCTCCCTGAACAGGGATGATTTTTTATTTGTTTGTCAACTATGCATTTTCAACTCACATCAGAATATAAACCTACCGGTGATCAGCCCGAAGCCATTAAGTCGCTGGTTGAAGGACTCCGGCAGCAGGTCCCCTATCAGACGTTGTTAGGTGTGACCGGCTCGGGAAAGACCTTTACCGTAGCCAATGTCATAGCTCAGCTTAACAAGCCCACACTGGTATTAAGTCACAATAAGACACTGGCAGCACAGCTCTACAGTGAATTTAAAAGCTTCTTTCCGCATAATGCGGTGGAGTACTTCGTTTCCTATTATGATTACTATCAGCCCGAAGCTTACATCCCCTCCACCGATACCTATATTGAGAAGGATCTTTCTATCAACGATGAGATTGAAAAGCTCCGTCTTGCTGCCACCTCGTCGTTGCTCTCCGGACGGAACGATGTGATTGTGGTGTCGTCGGTTTCCTGTCTCTATGGTATCGGAAACCCGGAAGATTTTCAGAAAACGACTGTCGACGTGCGGGTAGGACAGACGCTTGAAAGGGATCAGCTGCTACGGCTGCTGGTCAACAGCCTCTATTCCCGGAACGAGACGGCCGACTTCAACCGGGGAAATTTTAGGGTTAAGGGAGATACGGTAGATGTATTTCTGGCCTATCATGACTATATTATCCGGGTAATTTTCTGGGGTGATGAGATTGAAAGCATAGAATCGGTGGACCCGCTTACCGGCGTTACCATGGAAAGGATGGATGCCTATCGCATCTTTCCCGCGAACCTCTTTGTTACCACTCAAGAACGTATCAACAGGGCAGTTGACGAGATTCAACTCGACCTGGGTAAGCAGGTGGAGTTCTTCCAGGAAATAGGAAAACCGCTGGAGGCAAAACGACTTTATGAGCGGGTAACTTACGACGTGGAGATGATCAAGGAGATTGGATATTGTTCCGGAATTGAAAACTATTCACGCTATTTTGACGGGCGACTGCCGGGGACACGTCCCTTCTGCCTTCTCGACTTCTTTCCGGAAGATTATCTCACCGTAATCGACGAGAGCCACGTGACCATCCCGCAGATCCGTGCCATGTATGGGGGCGACCATTCCCGCAAGATTAACCTGGTGGAGTTCGGATTCCGCCTCCCCGCAGCCATAGACAACCGCCCACTGAAGTTTGAAGAATTTGAGGCACTTACGCCGGAGATCATCTTCGTGAGCGCCACGCCGGCCGACTATGAACTGGAGAAGTCAGAAGGTATCGTGGTAGATCAGCTGATTCGTCCGACGGGTTTGTTGGATCCGCCCATCGACGTGCGTCCAAGCCTCAATCAGATAGACGATCTCATGGAAGAGATCCAGCAGCGTGTAGAGAAGGATGAACGCGTGCTGGTGACCACCCTGACCAAACGCATGGCAGAGGAGCTCACCGATTACCTGGCTGGTAACAACATACGCTGTAATTACATTCATTCCGATGTGGAAACACTTGAGCGGGTAAAGATCATGGATGATCTGCGACGCGGCCTGTTCGATGTACTGATCGGGGTGAACCTGCTGCGAGAGGGACTAGACCTGCCCGAGGTGTCGCTCGTGGCAGTGCTGGATGCCGATAAGGAAGGTTTTCTACGTTCCCATCGTTCACTCACACAAACAGCCGGAAGGGCTGCCCGGAATGTCAACGGGAAGGTGATCTTTTATGCTGACAAGATTACCCAAAGCATGCAGATGACCATCGATGAGACCAATCGCAGGCGTGAAAAACAGATGAGATACAACGAGACACGCGGAATCATACCGCAGCAAATCAGAAAAAGCTATGCTTCCGCCCTGAACAGGGAATATGGCGCAACAGCAGAAGCAAAAGCCTATGTTGAACCTGATTATTATACTTTGGCTGCGGAACCGTTGCGGGAATACGCCACGACAGACGATCTGAAAACAATGATAGAGCAAACCCGCAGGGCGATGCTGGCAGCTGCCAGGAAACTTGAATTTTTGGAAGCTGCGCAGCTACGCGATCAACTGGCAATGCTCGAAGAAAAACTGAAATGATATGATCATAAAATACTAAAAAGATGAAAAGACAGAATAACATGTTAATAATAAATCAGTAAATCAGTAAAGATGAAATCAGACATTCAAATAGCAAGAGAGACACCACTGAAAAGAATTAAAGATGTTGCAGAAGGCATCGGTATACCACGTGAGGAGATCATCAGCTTCGGAAGACATATGGCAAAAGTCCCTGCCGGGCTGGTCAATCCTGAGAGGGTAAGCCAAAGTAACCTTATTCTGGTCACTGCAATTACTCCCACGAAGGCTGGTATTGGAAAAACCACAGTTTCCATCGGACTGGCGCTCGGACTGAATAAAATTGGGAAAAAAGCCATTGTCGCCCTCCGCGAACCTTCACTGGGGCCAGTCTTTGGAATGAAGGGCGGAGCTGCCGGCGGCGGTTATGCCCAGGTACTTCCCATGGAGAACATAAACCTTCACTTTACAGGTGATTTTCATGCTGTCACCACGGCACACAATACCATTTCAGCACTGCTCGACAATTATATCTTTCGGGTACAGGGTACGTCCGATGATATTAAGGAGGTCCTCTGGAAGCGGGTATTGGATGTGAACGACCGGAGCCTGCGTTACATTGTCACCGGACTTGGACCGGGAAATGGCATGCCACAGGAGGCCGGATTCGATATCACGGCAGCATCGGAGCTGATGGCCATCCTTTGCCTGTCTGAAGATGAAAATGACCTGCGCCGCCGAATCGAGAACATTCTGCTGGGCTATAAACGGAATGGAAAGCCGTTTACGGTGAAAGACCTGGGTGTGGCAGGTGCCATCACCGTACTGATGAAAGATGCCATCCATCCCAACCTGGTGCAGACCACCGAAAATACACCGGCATTTGTCCACGGTGGCCCGTTTGCCAATATCGCACACGGATGTAACTCGGTGCTGGCAACCAAAATGGCCATGACCTACGGTGACTATGTGGTCACGGAGGCCGGCTTTGGTGCAGACTTGGGAGCGGAAAAATTTTTCAATATCAAATGTCGCAAGAGCGGACTGCGTCCAAAACTTACGGTCATCGTGGTCACAGCCCAGGGACTCAAGATGCATGGCGGCACTCCCGAAAAAGATATCAAGGCTCCCGATATCAACGGATTGAGAAAAGGACTTGACAATCTGGAAAAACATCTCGCCAACCTTGCTGCATTTGGCCAGTCGGTTGTCGTAGCATTCAATAAATATGCCTTCGATACACCTTCGGAAATCGAAACAATACGGAAGTTCTGTGTAGAGAGAGGTGTTTCGTTTGCCGTGAACGAGGCATTCACCGATGGAGGCGATGGAGCAGTAGCACTGGCAAATACGGTAGTGGAAGCGATAGAAAACAAACCTTCGGGAGACCTGCAGTTTACTTATAAACTTGAGGATAGCATAGAAACCAAACTCAACAGGATTGCAACCACCATTTATGGTGCCCGTGATGTGGTGCTGGGTGAAACTGCGTTGAAAAAGCTGCGCTTTATTGAAGGTACTCCGCTCGAAAAGATGCCTGTGTGTATTGCAAAGACACAGTACTCCTTTTCTGCCGATCCCAAATGGTACGGGGTAGCAAAGGATTTTCGTTTCAAGATCAACGATCTGGTCATTAACCAGGGGTCGGAATTTATTGTTGCCATTGCCGGTGAGATGATGCGTATGCCGGGTCTGCCTGCCGATCCTCAGGCAAAACGCATTGATATCATCGATGGAAAGATTGAGGGATTAAGCTGATTACACCTGCATCAGGTCGCTCATGATGCCATCGGAGATGAAGATACCTTCGCGGGTGAGCTTCAGGGTGTTTTCTTCCCTGTTTAATAGTTTTTGATCCAGATACTTTTGTGCATTTTCAATGCAGAACCGAAGGAAATGTTCCCCGAACCTGTTTTTCAGTTCTGTAAGATTTATGCCCCACATGGTACGCAGGCCGGTAAGAATAAACTCGTTGTATTTTTCATTCAGACTTAGCTGCTCGATATTTCGATCGGGGGTGCCCGATTCGATTCCCTTTATATATCGGTTGAGCGATGTGACATTCAGGGATCGGTTGTCGCCATCATAAGAGTGTGCTGCCGGCCCCAGTCCCACATATTTTTTATTTTGCCAGTAGGCGCTGTTGTGCTGGGAGAAATGACCTTCCTTGCCGAAGGCAGAGATCTCATAATGAATAAAGTCATCGGCTGTGAGGCGGTCGATCAGTTTTGAGAACATGGCGGTACTGCTTGTTTCATCCACTTGTCTGATCTTACCTGACTTAAGGAGGGAGTACATCCTGGTTTTCTCTTCGTAAATAAGATGATAAGCCGAAATATGCTGAGTACCGAGTGCGATGGCCTGATCCAGGTTTCGCTCCCATAATTCCAATGACTGCCCCGGCAGCCCGTACATCAAATCGATGCTGATATTACGGAAACCCTGTTCCTGACATTTTCTGACTGCGTCGATGGCCTGTCGGGAAGAGTGACGCCGGCTCAGAAACTTCAGTTCAGCGTCGTCGAAGCTTTGAATCCCAATGCTGAGGCGGTTGACCGGTAACTTTGCAAGCATTCTGATATAATCATCTGAAAGGTCATCGGGATTGGCTTCCACAGTAATCTCCGCATCGGCATCAATGGTGTAATGGTTGAAAAGGGTGTCGAATATCTGTCCGAAATGATTATGATGAAGCCGTGAAGGCGTTCCACCACCAAAGTAGATAGTTTTCACCGTTTCGGGAAGCTCTTTCTTCCTCATCTCTGCTTCCCTGCGGAGTGCATCCACAAATGTATCTATCTGTGATTCGTTGGTAAGGGTATAAAAATCGCAGTATGTACAGCGGGTCTTGCAATATGGAATATGGATATAGATGCCTGCCACCTTATTTTTCCTGTTGTGGTTCACCGGCCTCACCGGTGTAATCGGTCTGTTTCCCTTTGTTCGTCGGTTCCTGTTCGGTTAGCAGTTTATATACTTCCAGGTATTTCTGAAGACGGGCCAGATCGTGGTACTGTACCTCTTTCCAACGACGGATATCCATGTTGTCGGTCAGGTCGTTTAGCTTCACCCGCACGGCAACGGAGTTTCCCTGTAGCCTGACGATATAATCATCGTACGATTCGTTGTCGCGTCGTGTCATGGCATCTACACCTTCCACGATCTCATTGGAGAATCCTTCATCAGCAAGTTGCTCCAGTGTCCAGGATGTATCTTCCACCACGTCATGCAAAATACCCACAATCTTCTCCTGAAGCGTATGTCCGGCATTCATCACCCGGAACGGATGTTCAATGTAGGGGCGACCGTTGTGTGTATCGAGTTGACCTTCGTGCGCCGCCATCGCCAGGAGGATGGCACGGTAAAGTTGTTCGTTCAGGTTCATTGTTTCTGCAATATTTCCCTGACCAGCAAAGGCTCGTCTGTGGTAATGAAGTCAACTTTTAAGTCGATAGTTTTCAGAATATCCTCCTGCTTGTTCACCGTCCATACATTCACTTTTTGTCCCAGTTCATGTGCTTTTCTTACCCATGCGGGGTGTTTGTATAATACATTGTAATGATAATCAAAGCCACTCAAATCCATTGTAGCCAGCACCTGCGGGGAGAGGTCACCATTCAGATAATAGACCGGTGCCTGCGGATCTATGCTTCTTACCTGTTGCACAAAATGAATTCCAAAGGAAATGTATTCCACCTTTTCCTGCAGACCGCGTTCCCGAACCATAGCCATGACTTTCTCAGCCAGTAAACTCTCTCTATCTTTGGATTTGTGCACTTTAAACTCGATAATCAGCTTTATATGCCTGCATTGGGCAAATGCATCGAGATACTCCTCCATGGTAGGTAATGTTTCTCCATTGGAGAGTTTCACCTTCCTGAGTGTGTCAAATGGGGTATCCTGCACATTCAGTTTTTTTCCGTCAAGCGTGACATCGGCATCGTGATTGACTACTGGAACGCCGTCGGAGGATAACCATACGTCGACCTCTGATCCAAAAAGCCGGATGGAATCGGCTTTCATTAGTGCCGCAATGGAGTTTTGTGCTGACCCGTCGGTTTTCCAGTATCCCCGGTGTGCAATAATTTCCTGTCCTGTAAGATTTGATGAACCCAATAACAGAATGAATGCAAAAAAGAACAACAATTGTTTCATATGACTAAAATATTTATTTTCAATGGTGTCATATGGAACTCGCATTAGTCATGATCTTGTATGATAATGATTTTGACAAAGTCGATTACTTCGTAATTCATGCTCGTTTCATATAAAAATCATATTTTGCGTTTATAGCAGAATAATTTTTTAAAGTTACAATAATTGTTCAAACTACCGTCTATTAATGGAGTGAAAAGTCCAGTTTTGCTATGTCTCCGCGGATCATTTTAATAGAGATAATTCCTTTATCTGTCTGTATTTCTTTGTTGTTGTGCAAGGTATATGTGGCATCATTAAAACCGTGAATCGTCCACAAAAATAACACAGTTTCATTCATTCTACCGGTTCTATCAAGACTGATTT
>ENA-UOOI01001643-UOOI01001643.1-fermentation-metagenome-genome-assembly--contig:-NODE-1643-length-22298-cov-12.704177_pt1 | contig 22298 bp, 12 predicted proteins | sample MGYA00245779_ERZ724027 | MGnify/ENA primary metagenome ERZ724027 (study PRJEB28704, sample SAMN03018318) | fermentation metagenome | biome: anthropogenic terrestrial biome; feature: soil...
GAGTTGGTTGTAATCGGATATGGTGTGATGAAAAAAAGAGATCTCACAGGCGCTGTATCATCGGTTTCGGGGGAGACGATGAAGGACAAGCCGGTAGCCAGTATCGGGGAAGCGCTTCAGGGACGGGCTGCAGGTGTGCAGGTCATCTCCTCCGGTAAACCGGGTGACAATGTCTCCTTCCGCATCAGGGGAATTAGCACTATCAATAACAGCGAACCGCTTCTGGTTATAGACGGGGTACCCACGGACCTGGGAATCAATTCCCTGAATATGGAAGATGTGGAAACCGTGGATGTGCTCAAAGATGCTTCTGCCACTGCCATTTACGGGTCGCGGGGGGCAAACGGCGTCATATTGGTTACCACGAAGAAGGGGAAATCTGGTGACGGATCTATCTCATTTAGTGCGAACTGGGGAGTACAAACTGCTACCGGCATGCCACAGATGTTGAATGCTACACAGTTTGCCTCGTTACATAACGAGATGATTGCCAATTATAACCAGTTCGCCTCCTCCCCGCTGACACAGCGCGCCGACTTTGCTGATCCAACGGTTTGGGGTGAAGGTACCGACTGGCTTGATGAACTCTTCCGTTCGGCGAGAATGAGAAACTATACGGTTTCCTATTCCGGAGGTAGTGATAAGGGAAATTATTATGTGTCGGGAGGAGTATTCGATCAGGACGGTGTTGTGTCTAATACATCATACCGACGATACACGGTGCAGTTCAATAGCGAATCGAACGTGCGTTCATGGATAAAATTCGGGAACAATATAACCCTGAGTCACGATATCAAGAAACAGGGTTCTTATGATATTCGCGGTACTATGGCTTCGTTACCTACTCAGCCGGTTTACAACGAAGATGGTTCATACTCCGGTCCTGGAGAACCGGCTTATCAGTACGGGGATATACGCAATCCTATTGGAACAGCAACACTTAGCCGAAACAGAACCAACGGATACAACGTGCTTGGAAATATCTTCGCTGAAATAAAACCGGCAGATAAACTTACTTTTAAGTCACTGGGTGGCATCGACTTCAAGTTTTGGGATCAGAACAGCTTTAGTCCCAAATATGACTGGAAGCCCATCCCGCAGCCGCAGTCATCACTGTATGAAGAGTCGAATAAAAGTCTTACCTATCTGTGGGACAATACGCTTACTTACCTCGACACCTTCGCAGATAAACACAACGTCAACGTGATGATTGGTTCCAGCGTCCAGAATAACTTGTATAACCGCATGAACGCAAGTGTGCAGGGATTCCTGAGTGATAATAACAGCCAGTTGAATAACGGGCTTACCGACCCCACCGTCGGAGGTACCAAAAATGATTGGGCTATCCTCTCGTTTATGGGGCGAGCCAATTACAATTACGACAACAAATATCTTTTCACCGCAACAATCCGTCGCGATGGCTCCTCCCGATTTTCCAAAGAAAACAGGTGGGGTACTTTTCCCTCGTTCTCCGCAGCTTGGCGCTTGTCGGAAGAACCTTTCTTCCACGCAAACGAATGGGTCGACGATGTGAAAGTCCGTTTGGGATACGGAGAAACGGGAAACCAGGGAGGTATAGACAACTACGCCTATTTTACCAGGTTGAAAACAGGGCAGTATGTGTTCAACGGCACACCGGTTTCTACGCTTTATCCGCTGGTGATGCCCAATCAGGATGTACAATGGGAGACGGTAAGGCAGTTTAATGCCGGGGTGGATCTCTCTTTATTGAATCAACGGATTAATCTGACGCTTGATGCTTACCTAAAAAACACAAGCGATATGCTGGTGCCGATGTCAGTACCCATCACTACAGGTTATTCAGACATTTACGTGCCGAGTATAAATGCCGGAGAGATTAGGAACAAAGGGCTTGAGCTGACTGTCTCCTCCAGAAACCTCACGGGCCAGTTTGAATGGGATACCGATTTCAATGTTTCTTACAATAAGAATGAAGTAATCAAAATGAATGACGGTATTGCCCTGTTTACCGGTGGGGATATCAATATGACTAAAGTGCAGGTGAGTGCCGAAGGACGACCTGTGAACGCGTTCTATGGTTATGTAACCAACGGCATCTTCCAGAATCAGGAGGAGGTGGACCGGTATGCTACGCAGGTAACCGGCGGAACAGCACCTGGCGATATCAAGTTTCGTGATCTTGACAACAACGGAGTCATCAATGCCGATGACCGTACCTTTATCGGTAATCCATTCCCTGAATGGACGTTCTCCATGAACAACAGCTTTGCTTACGGAAATTTCGACCTGCAGGTCTTTTTCCAGGGTGTGGCCGGAAACGACATTTACAATGCCAACAGAATATGGCAGGAAAGTATGTCAGTCCCGCAGAACCAGACGACAAAGGTGTTGGACCGCTGGACAGGAGAAGGAACAAGTAACAGTGTTCCGCGTGCTGTCTACAGTGACCCCAATCAGAATGTACGCCATTCCAACCGGTTTATCGAGGATGGATCATACCTTCGTTTGAAAAATCTCACGTTAGGATATACGCTGCCGAAATCAGTAGCACAGAAGGCTCAACTAAGTATGGCACGACTCTATCTCTCTTGCCAGAACCTCTTTACATTGACCGGTTATTCTGGTTTTGATCCTGAAGTAGGGGCAGGAGGTGTAGATCTCGGCACCTATCCGGTAACACGTACAATCAGTTTAGGCCTAAATATTCAATTTTAATCGATGACAATATGAGAAAAATAGCATATATAATTGGACTTTTATCGGTATTGACACTCTTTGGATCCTGCTCCGATTTTTTGGATAAAGTTCCGTATGAAGACCCAAGTGCCGAGGCACTCACGGACGAAGCGTCGGCTATTGCCCTGGTAAATGGGGCTTATCAGCCGCTACAGCGTCCCAAATTATACAACATGAGAATCTGGACGCTCGATATCATTGCAGGAAACAGCGAAGTGGGTGCTGGTGGAGGCACCGACGGGATAGAGACTGTTACCTTGGCAAATTTTGTAGCTACAGCCGACAATGCAGCTGCACTGGACATATGGCGAGGTCCCAATCCCGGGATACTATACTGCAATACGGTATTGGAAAATGTGCCGAAGATGGATATCGACGAATCGTTGAAAAACCGTTCTATCGGAGAAGTGAAGTTTCTTCGTGCCAACTATTATTTCATTCTGGTGCAGCTTTTCGGAGATGTCCCGATGACGGTCTCTACACCGAAGCCTGGAGACAACCTGCTGCCCGAGCGTACCGACAAAATGACCATCTACAACGAGGTGATAATTCCTGACTTGAAGGATGCAATTGAATTGTTGCCGGTCAGGGAAGCATATTCGGGAAGCGACATCGGCCGTGCTTCCAAGGGTGCGGCTGCCGGCATGCTGGCAAAGGTTTATCTGACATTGGGAATGTATGCAGAATCACTACAGATGAGTGAGCTGGTAGAGAGCCTCGGTTATACCCTGAATTCCGATTACAGCGATAGCTTCGGGGGTGAGGAACGGCATAAGAACACAGCAGAGTCTCTGTTTGAAGTGCAATATTACGGACTGACCAAGGCTGGTTTCTGGAGTGATGAAAACCAGGCCAACTGGCTAAGTACCTACATGGGTCCGCGTAATACAGGATGGGTTGGCGGTGCTTATGGCTGGAACCAACCGACACAGGAGTTCGTGGACCAATATGAGAATGGGGACTTGCGTAAAGACAAAACTGTCTTGTATGAGGGAGGCCCTGATTTCGACGGCAAATCATACAAAGCAAATATGTCGAACACGGGTTACAATGTTCGGAAGTTCCTTGTGCCACTGTCCGTTTCTCCAGATTATAATACCAACTCAGCGAACATCGTGGTATTGCGTTTTGCAGATGTGTTGTTGATGAAAGCTGAAGCGCTGAATGAGCTGGGAAGAACAACAGAAGCAGAAGAACCATTATACCAGGTGCGTAAAAGAGCAGGCCTGACAAATCGGGGAGATGTGGAGAATCTCACAACCGAACAGATGAGAGAGAAAATCAGAAATGAACGTCGCATTGAACTGGCCTTCGAAGGACATCGCTGGTTCGATATCATCAGGTGGGATAACGGACAATATGCCTTGGATTTCCTGCACTCCATCGGTAAAATCAACGCGACGCAGAAACACCTGTTGTTTCCTATCCCGCAAAAGGAGAGGGATGCCAATCCTAATCTCACACAAAATCAAGGATATTAATATCAAAAAGAGAGACTGTTATGAAGATATACAGATTACTATTTTTACTGTCGTTGTGGGTCACACTGTTTGTAGGGTGTGCCGACGATAATTACATGGAACTGGACAAGGGAAGCAGTCCCCTTGAAATAACTGCTTCATCGGCTGAAATCGAGCTGGATGCTGCAAATCCGACTTCGGAAGCCCTGAAATTGTCATGGACAACCGGTTCCAACCAGGGTACCAATGCCGGAATTAGCTATACCTTTCAGATGGATTTGCAGGGTAATAACTTTGTCGGAGGTGTATCGATTGATTTGGGAAGGGGTGTATACGAAAAAATTTACAAGAACGAAGAGCTGAATGAGATATTGCTAAATAATTTTGGTGTTGAGGTCAATAAGGAGGTAGTGCTGGAGGCTCGTGTTATTGCTACTATCGCTGCAGAGGGTATCGAACCGGAGATTTCGAACCTGCAACGCCTCTCGGTCAAAACACACAAACCGATTACCAAGACACTGTACATGCTGGGTGATGCTACACCCAACGGATGGAATGCCGGCGAAGCCACAGAAATGCGCCCCATCAGCAATGTTCCCAAAGGGTTTACCTGGACCGGATCGCTTTCGCCTGGCAATGTTAAATTTATCACCACGCTGGGAGAGTTTGCTCCCTCTTATAACAAGGGAGAGAGCGATACGAAACTCTATCTGCGCGAAAGTTTTGATGATCCCTACGACGAACAGTTCGAAATAACTGAAGGAGGAACCTATACGGTAAAAGTGAATTTGATTACGATGACAATCAGTATTGTAAGAGGTGAAGGACCGGAATATAGCGAATTGTGGTTTGTAGGCAATCCCACCGGATGGAGTTTTCAGCCGATGGCCGTGAATCCTGTGGATCCGTTTATCTTCCATTACAATGATGACCTTTCAGCCGGGGGTGAATTTAAAATAGGAACTGCAGCAGGAAACTGGGACGCACCCTTTTTCCGTCCCACTGTTGATAAGACAGCAGAAGGCATAGGCCTCGATGTGGACAAATGGGCGGGTGATCCTGATTATAAATGGAACATTACTGGCGGCGTATATAAAATCAAACTGGATACACGGGACATGAAGATAGATATCGTTCCATTTGTGCCATTTGAAATGGTTTACCTCGTAGGCGATGCTTCACCCAATGGATGGGATATTGGCAATGCTACCCCTATGACGGCCACAGCCGATCCCTACAAGTTCACATGGAGCGGATCACTTAAGGGTGGAGAGCTGAAGTTTACGTGCGACAAGCAATCCGATTGGAATGGTGCCTGGTTTATTGCGAGCGAAGCAGATAAATCACCTACGGGGCAGACAGAACAGATGTTGTTTAATTATCCCGGGGCTGGCGTGGACTACAAGTGGAGGATTTCGGAATCCGGCACTTATAAAATCGAACTCGATCAGTTAAAAGAAACCATCACCATTCAAAAACAATAAACAAACAGGGATGATCTGCCACATCGGATGAAAGGTGTGGCAGATCCCTGATTCAAATTATGATTAAAAAAATCACCTTCCTGTTTTTTATCTGTTTGCTGACATTGGTTTCATGCAAAGATGATTATGATACAAAAAACAATCCGGTAACTTATGGCGATGCCTATCTGGCGGTTGGCATTACTACCGATAAGTCGGTATATAAACCAGGGGAGACTGTTCGTATTACCCTGAAAGAAAAACCTTCCGGCAACCCAAAAGTGCGTTATTCGCACCTGGGAAAAGTAATAAAGGAGGAGGAGCTGCAGGGGACGAGCTGGTCATGGATTACACCAGCAGAAGATTTCAAAGGGTATATGGTGGATATTTACGAAACTGATGAAAAAGGAGAAAAGATTTATCACACCATTGCTGTGGATGTTTCTTCCGACTGGACAAAGTTTCCTCGTTACGGCTTTCTCTCTTCATATGGTGATCTGTCGAAGATGCAGGTTGGGAGAAATATTGAGATTTTAAACCGTTACCACATCAACGGGGTTCAATTTTATGACTGGATGCACGACCACCACCGCCCGCTGGCAGGAACCGTAGATAATCCGCTGTCCCAGTGGCCCGATCTCATTGGTCGTACCAACTATCTCTCTACAGTGAAAAGTTATATTGATGCCATACATGGGAGAGGAATGAAAGCGATGTTTTATAATCTCGCATTTGGCGCATTGAGCAATGCGGCGGCTGATGGTGTAAAGGAAGAGTGGTATATTTTCAAGGATTCCAACCGCTCAGTCAAAGACAGTCACCATCTTGATTCCCCCTTTCGCAGTAGCATTTACCTCACAAATCCGGCAAACAATGCGTGGCAGAACTATCTCATAGCACGTCATAACGATGTATACCGGGTATTCGATTTCGACGGTTATCATATTGATCAGTTAGGTAACCGGGGAATGGTATACGATTATGAGGGCAATGTGGTGAAGCTGGATGAAACCTATGCTCCCTTTGTTGCTGCCATGAAGCAGTACGAATCTGGCAAGCGGTTGGTGATGAACGCGGTTGGCCAATACGGACAAAAGTATATTGCCAAATCTCAAGTAGACTTTCTCTATACCGAAGTGTGGGATGAAAGCAAAACTTACGAAGAGCTGGCAGAAGTGATTCATGACAACAATGCTTATGCTGATAACAAGAAACAGACCGTGCTTGCTGCTTATGTTAACTATGCAAAATCCAACAGTTCTGGTTATGTGAATGCACCGGGTGTATTGTTGACCAATGCGGTGATATTCTCGTTCGGAGGGGCTCACCTTGAACTGGGTGAACACTACCTGGCAAACGAATATTTTCCAAATTCTAACCTGCAGATAAAGAGAGAGTTGAAGGAGGCTTTGGTTTGTTACTACGATTTCCTTGTGGCTTATCAGAATCTTTTACGTGACGGAGGAGCGTTTGCTTCGTTTAGTGTGCAGTCGGTCGACAATCGGGCCAGGTTCGAAAGCTGGCCTTCATCACAGGGGACTGTAGCCGTTACCGGCAAAAGATTTACAGACAAGGAAGTGATTCATTTTCTTAATTTCTCTGATGTAAATTCCATGGAATGGAGAGATACCAATGGAATCCAGAAAGAACCAGCGATGATCATCGGCGCGGGAATAAAAGTTACAGTGAACAGTGAAGTGAAAAATGTCTGGTTTGCTTCGCCGGATATAAACGGTGGGGCAGCCAGAACGCTCGACTTCACACAGGCAGAGAATGAAGTCAGATTGACACTTCCGTCGTTGAAATATTGGGACATGATTGTCATCGAGTATTAACTATCATGTAAAAGAAATTTGATGAAGTATCTACAATTTATATTACTGCTGATTCTCTTTACTCCTTTTGTCATCTATGCACAACAAGGTGGTAGAGTGAAGGAGGTCACCTCATATACAAAAGAGGGAAATAGGGTTGTGTTTAATGCGGATGATGGATCGAGGCTATCACTGGATTTTCTCAGCAGCTCTGTCGTGAAAATATGGTTCGATCCCCATGGCACATTTGTTTGCAAAAATAAATCGTTTGCAGTAATCAATGAGGACCTCGAAAATATGGGGAAGATAACGGTGAACGACGAACCATCATCCTACGAGATATACACTTCCAGGCTCCGTATCAGGATGAACAAGAGCCCGATGCAACTACAGATTTTTGATAAATGGCAAAAACTGTTGTTCAGTGATTATAAGGAGATCGGTCACGTGTCTGACTCCACGGCGAAGAAAGCTTACAAGGTATTGCGAGACGACGAACAGTTTTTCGGCTTGGGAGAAAAGGCCGGGCCTCTCAATCGACGCGGACGGGAATACAAGATGTGGAACAGCGACCGCCCCTGCTACAGTGTAAACGAGGATCCGCTATATAAAAGTATACCCTTCTTTATGAGTAGTTACCAATATGGGATTTTCCTTGATAATACTTATAAAACAGAATTCAAATTTGGTACAGAGTCCAATGAATATTATTCGTTTGAGGCACCAGACGGAGCATTTGTCTATTACTTTATTTTCGGGAAAGATTATAAGGATATCCTGAGTCAGTATATCTCCCTGACAGGGAAACCTATTATGCCGCCTAAGTGGGCGTTTGGCTTCTCGCAAAGTCGTGGTCTTTACACGAAAGAAGCGCAGGCACTGGAGGTGGCTGCCGAATTCCGTAAGCGTCAAATTCCATGCGATATAATCTATCAGGATATCGGTTGGACACAATATTTGCAGAATTTTGAATGGAGAGAGGAAAATTACAACAATCCGAAGCAAATGCTCTCTACTTTAAATGAGCAAGGTTTTAAAGTGATTCTTTCACAGGATCCGGTGATCTCTCAAGCAAATAAGAAACAGTGGGCAGAAGCCGACAGTCTCGGTTATTTCGTAAAGGATTCCCGAACAGGGAAAGCGTATGATATGCCCTGGCCATGGGGAGGTAACTGTGGGGTGGTGGATTTTACCATTCCGGAGGTGACCGACTGGTGGGGTGAGTACCAGCAGAAACCATTAAATGATGGAGCTGCCGGATTCTGGACAGATATGGGCGAACCGGCATGGAGCAATGAGGAGGACATTGATCGACTTCATATGCGGCACCATATCGGTATGCACGGTGAGATTCACAATGTGTACGGACTGACCTGGGACAAGGTAGTAAAAGAGCAGTTTGAAAAGAGGAACCCGGGCAAACGGGTGTTCCAGATGACGCGTGCAGCTTATGCCGGACTCCAGCGCTATACCTTTGGCTGGAGTGGCGATAGCGGCAATGGCAATGATCTCCTCGAAGGGTGGGGGCAACTACGGAACCAGGTGGCGATCGGTATCTCTGCCGGATTGGGAGGTATTCCGTTCTGGACAACAGATATTTCTGGCTATTGCGGTGATATTACCGATTACCCGGCAACGGCAGAACTCTACACCCGGTGGATGCAGTTTGGCATTTTTAATCCATTGAGCCGTGCTCATCACGAAGGTGATAATGCGGTAGAACCTTGGATGTTTGGAGAAACAGCTGAGAAAAACAGCAAAGCTGCCATCGAATTGAAATATCAGCTCTTTCCTTACCTGTACACTTATGCCCGGAAGGCGCATGATACAGGATTGCCTATTATGAGGGGGCTGTTTATGGAATATCCCTACGACGAAGTGGCACTGAAGGTTGAAGATCAGTTTATGTTTGGTGAAGAACTGCTTGTAGCGCCGGTATTGAAAAAGGGAGAAAGGGTAAAGCGTCTCTATCTGCCCGAAGGGGAATGGATTGATTTTAACGACAAAAAAACCGTTTATTTGGGTGGACAGCAAATTGCTTATCGTGCATCTTTAAATGTGATTCCCATTTTTGTAAAGAAAGGCTCCATCGTCCCGATGATGCCGGTAATGCAATATATCCACGAAAAGAAAGACTATCCGTTGTTTATTCATATTTTTCCCGACTATGAAGATGAAACGGCAGAATTCGAACTCTATGAAGATGAGGGAGAGAACCTCGAGTATCTCGATAACATCGCTTCAAGAACGCGGTTTACCTGTACTACGCTGTCCGACGGATACCGTACGGAAATTGTACCGTCGGATAATGGATTCAAACAATCGGACAAAAGGAACATGATCCTGGCTTATCATCTCGATAAAATGCCTGTTTCGGTCACCGTGAATGGTAAAACAGCCAAAAAAACGGATGAAGCTTCTGTTTACCGCACAGCGGAGAACGATGTTTCATCTATAGCATGGTGGTGGAGCGAGGAGTCGAATGAGTGTCGAGTGAAAATACCCGATCATAGAAAAAAGATAACCATATTAATTAAAAAAGCATATAAAAGAATCCATTGTAACCAAGACTTATGAATAAGGAACTTATAGACAAATGAAGGTCCGGTTTTTTGTCTTGGTTCTCATGTCTTAATTTTAATCATATGAGGAAAATATTTATACTATTATACTTTTGCCTGATTGCCGGCATCATAGCGGCACAGAATCTGAGATCACCAAACGGTGATCTGGAGATGAATTTCTTTGTCGATCAACAAGGAACGCCGGTGTATACCTTAAAATATAATGGGAAAACGGTGATCAATCCAAGTAAATTGGGCCTTGAGCTGATTGGAAGCGACAAGGTGGAGTTCGGTTCTGAAATTAATCGTAAAAAAGATCCCAAAACATCTTTGTACGACGGATTCAATGTAGCTGAGGTACAATACAGTTCATTCGATGAGATATGGGAGCCCGTATGGGGTGAAACGAAAGAGATCCGCAACCGATACAACGAGATGGCGGTAACACTCAACCAGAAGGATACTGATCGCGATATGGTGATCCGTTTTCGTCTGTTTGACGACGGACTTGGGTTTCGGTATGAATTTCCGCAGCAGAAGAATCTGGTTTACTTTGTCGTCAAAGAAGAGTTGACCCAGTTTGCTATGACCGGAGATCATACCGCTTACTGGATTCCGGGCGACTATGATACCCAGGAATATGATTATAATATTTCCAAATTATCGGAGATCAGAGGCCTCAATGAAGGGGGTAGACAGGAAAACCTCTCTCAGACTGGATTTTCTGATACAGGTGTACAAACTGCATTGCAGATGAAAACAGCCGAGGGCATTTACATCAACCTGCACGAAGCAGCCTTGATTAACTATGGAGCCATGCACCTGAATCTGGATGACCATGATTTCATCTTTCAATCCTGGATCACACCCGATGCCAACGGAGCAAAAGGTTATTTACAAACTCCCTGCACAATACCTTGGCGTACGATTATCGTAAGTGACGATGCACGTGATATCCTGGCATCCAATATTACATTAAACCTCAATGAGCCTTCGAAGATTGATGATACTTCCTGGATTAAACCCATGAAGTATGTCGGCGTATGGTGGGAAATGATTACCGGAAAAAGCGACTGGTCCTATACGCATGATTTGCCAAGTATTCATATAGGTGTTACGGATTATTCTGTGGTAAAACCTCACGGACGACACGGAGCCACTACAGACAATGTAAAAAGATATATCGACTTTGCGGCAAAGCATGGGATGGATGGTGTATTGGTGGAAGGGTGGAACATTGGCTGGGAGGATTGGTTCGGTAATTCAAAAGATTTTGTTTTCGATTTTCAAACGCCCTATCCTGATTTCGATATTGAGGAGATACACCGTTATGCGAAAAACAAGAACATAGCAATGATCATGCATCATGAAACATCATCTTCGGTGCGAAACTATGAACGCCATCTCGATAAGGCATATCAATTGATGAACAGGTATGATTATCCTGCCGTGAAGAGCGGTTATGTGGGGGATATTATTCCCCGTGGTGAGAACCATTATAGTCAGTGGATCAACAACCATTACCAGTATGCGATAGAGAAGGCGGCGGAATATAAGATCATGGTCAATGCCCATGAGGCTGTACGTCCCACTGGTATTTCACGTACCTGGCCCAACCTGATCGCCAACGAATCGGCACGAGGAACAGAATATCAGGCTTTCGGAGGTAGCAAGCCGAGTCACGTAACAGTACTGCCTTTCACGCGTCTTATCGGCGGGCCGATGGATTATACCCCGGGTATTTTCGAAATGGATATTTCTAAAATCAATCCCAATAATCAGTCGCACTGCAATTCTACCATCGCCAATCAGCTGGCATTGTACGTGACAATGAGTAGTCCATTGCAGATGGCTGCCGATCTTCCGGAGAATTACGAGCGTTTTCCCGATGCATTCCAGTTCATCAAAGATGTGGCATTGGATTGGGATGAAAGCTTATACCTCGAAGCAGAGCCGGGAGCATACATTACTGTTGCCCGAAAAGAGAAAGGAACAAATAACTGGTTCGTCGGCAATACCACGGGGAATAGCAAGTTTACTTCTAAAATCTCATTCGATTTTTTGGATCCCGGCAAACAATATATTGCTACGATATATGCTGATGCAAAGGATGCTAACTATAAGACCAATCCACAGGCTTACACTATCCGCAAGGTAGTCGTAACTGATAAATCCGAACTGAGACAGCAAACGGTAGCTGGAGGTGGTTTTGCTATTAGCCTGTTTCCGGTAAAGGATAAAGTGCAGGTCAAAGGATTAAAGAAACTGTAAATTGTGAAAAAGAGGGGTTTACATCAAAGCACCCCGCTTTTTGCTATCTTACTGCTTCAACAGTATATCCCAACTTTCTCAGACCTTCAATTAAGCCCTCCTCTCCTGGTAGGTGCAAGCATCCCACAGCAATGAATGAAGACTTCTCCTTCATGATTGCCGGCAGTTTCTCAAGCCATTTACGGTTGCGATCACCATTCAATGCATTTTTCTCTGCATCGGTGTTGGGACACGGGTCGTCAGGTATCTCTTTGTCATATAGTTCTCTCAGTGCATCAATATCCTGGGCATGATATGCTACCTGAAGATCGTCCATCTGTTCTTTCAACAAGTCGGGATGCTTCACCATACATATCAACATATCGGCTTGCCTTTGTAATGTTTGAATATTTAGCAACAAGTCTATCTGATCTTGAGCTGTTTCCAGCCCCATCACGGGACGGGAAAGCCTTATTGCTTCATCCTGAAAATACTGGTCGAGGCTTTGTGCAGAAGCAGCAGAAGGATAAAACCTCTGAAAGAGAGAGATAGAAATTAAATTTGTAAGAACTGCAGGTTTAAGCATCCCCAGCTTTTCCAGCCCAACTCCCAAAACGTCTCGGAGCATACTATCAAGCAACATCTCTTCTTCGTGGTCAAGTAATGAGCTGTAAGTTACTCCTTCAGGCATTGCCGCCTGGCTCATTATTTGCATCTGCATGCCTGCCATATCACTCATATCCAGTTCTCCAACGGTCTGCTTAGTATTTTCAAAAGCGGAGCGGATACCGTAAATGCTGTCCAGAATTGATATAGGGACAAGGTGGTGTGTGCCAAACAGATAGGATGGGTTTTCAAGTCCGTTGCCGGACACTTTCCATAACAGGGAGCCTGCATTGCTAACTGATGAATTAGAACAGGATAACAACAGAAAAAGCGTTAATAAAACACTTAAAATTTTTTTGTCATTCATTATTCGTTTTTTTGGCGAGTTAGTAATTTTTTTATTTATTTCCAATTCATAAGTCTCCTTATGTTTTTATGTAGCCACTTAGCAGCAATACATCATGTCTGTTTGCTAATTGTGAATAGACATATCATATTCAGGGCTTTCTGGATAATCTCAATTATAATATAAAAAATCAGGGAGACTCAACATATTCCCTGATTTTTTATATTAATTCATGATGCGACTTATTGAGCAGATATGCTTGTGTCAATGGGAGTATATGTTCTATTTCCCAGCTCTTTGTCCATGGTGTAAATGCCAAAGCCGTTATTGCCAATAAGTTTCAATGCGTCAATCACGCCCTGGGCAGTCTCCTCCTCTTCAACCTGTTCGTTTACGAACCATTGCAGCATGTTTTCGGTTGCATAATCATTTTCCTTCCTGGCTATTGCAACAATATTGTTTATAAGCGAGGTAACAACTCTTTCGTGCTCCAGTGTATCTTCAAAAGCATTAAGCACTGAATCCCATGATGTGCTTACCTTTTCAATAGGTGCTAATTCCACTTTATTTCCTTTGGCTATAAGATAATTCATGAACTTAAGTGCGTGATCTTGTTCTTCCTGAAACTGTACTTTAAACCAATTGGCAAAACCGGGCAATCCGGCATTAGCAAAATGAGAGGACATGGACAGATATAAGTAGGCCGACCAGAATTCGGCGTTTATCTGTTTGTTGATTGCAGATTCTAATTCTTTACTTACCATAATTATAATTGTTTTTGTTATTATCTATGTCGTTAAAACGCTTTTCATTCAAAAATGTTTAAAAAGAAGTATCCAGACTGCTTTGGATAATTCAAAAAAAAATTGATACTTCCTGGATTTTAAATTAATTGTTATCTTTGTACATTAGTTTCGTAAAAGATAGATGCTTCCGGTACTGTTTTAGGTAGAAGCCTATTTTTTTAATTTTTTTCAAATGAATATCTTAAGAGAAAAAATGATGAAATATGATGCTCCACAGCGTGCTAAAGCTGCAGGCATCTATCCCTATTTTCGGGCTATTGAAAGCGATCAGGACACAGAGGTTGTCATCAACGGGAAAAAAGTCCTGATGTTCGGTTCAAATGCCTATTTAGGTCTTACAAATCATCCGAAAGTAAAAGAGGCCGCAATTGCAGCTACAGAGAAGTATGGTACAGGAATGGCCGGATCACGTTTTCTTAATGGCACACTCGATATTCACCTTGAACTGGAACGAAAACTGGCAAACTTTGTGAATAAAGATGAGGCAATTGTTTTCTCTACAGGATTTACCGTAAATGAAGGTGTTCTTGGATGTATTACCGGAAGAGACGATTTTATCATCTGGGATGAACGTGACCACGCCTCAATAATTGAAGGATTAAGAACATCTTTCTCTACAAAGTATAAATACCGTCATAACGATATGGGATCTCTCGAGAAACAACTGAAACGTTGCGATCCAAGGAAAGTAAAGCTGATTGTTGTAGACGGTGTCTTCAGTATGGAGGGGGACTTGGCCAATATACCCGAAATAGTGAGGCTGGCGCGCAAATACAATGCCAATATAATGGTTGATGAAGCGCACAGCCTGGGTGTTCTCGGTAAGCGGTACAGCGGGCGTGGCGTGTGTGACCACTTCGGGATGCTCGACGATGTGGATCTGGTGATGGGTACATTCAGCAAATCTCTTGCATCCATTGGCGGCTTTATCGCTGGTGAATATCCTGTTATCAATTACCTGAGACACAATGCCCGTACCAACATATTCAGTGCAAGTATAACACCGGCAGCCACTGCTGCAGCTTCAGCCGCTCTTGATATTCTCAAGTCGGAGCCAGAACGGGTGAAGAGGTTGTGGGAGCTTACCGACTATGCTATTAACCAGTTTAAAGAGAGAGGTTTTGAATTAGGGCCTACCTCAACACCCATCATGCCGCTTTATGTACGCGACAATGATAAAACTTTCCTGATTACCAAACTGCTCTTTGAAGATGGGATATTTGTAAACCCGGTTGTTTCACCAGCAGTTGCACCCAACGATACCCTTATTCGTTACTCTCTGATGGCAACTCATACCAAGGAGCAGATCGACTACTCCATAGATCATATCACTGCAGTATTTAAGAAGATGAATATTCTGCAAGGAAATTGATTAGCATATGATGTGACAAAGGTGATGAGACCTGCTAACCAGACAAATAAACAGGCAGAAAACTTTAGAAAAATATCGAGGAAAAATAATGAATAAAAAACAGGTAAGCTGTTTTTCTTGTGGAATCTTCATTCTACTTTTTACCACTCTTTTTTATCAATGTAAAGCCAGTCTTTTCTCCGATAAAGTAGTTTTCATTGAAAATGGAAAAATTAAACTGGGCTTTGAAGAGAAAACAGGTAAGCTGATTCTCTTTAATGATATAGTTAGTGGCTATGAGTTTATAAACAAGAATGTTGTAATTGGTTTGCCCTGGGAGATCTGTTTCAATACCGATAAGACCGGCTTGTCTTATGCAGATGAAATTTCTCCTTTAAAATTTTCATATTCAAAGTTAGATGCACTGACACTCTCTTTATGTTGGGAAGATTTCGGTGAAATGGACAAATTAAGAGTGAATGCAGAAGTCACCCTTGATAAGAGCAAAGCGTTTTCTTACTGGAACATATCTGTTGAAGGATTGAATGGGCACGAATTAACTAGTGTGACATTTCCCAAGATTGCAGGGTTAAACGAGATGGAAAACGAAGAGTTGGTTATCCCTACATGGATGGGTAGTTTGTTTGCTGAACCCAGAAAAACACTAAAAAGAGGAAGTGGAAAAATGGAATGGATCTATCCCGGTGCACTTTCCAGTCAGGTAATTGCGATTTATAATCCGGAGAAGGCCGGTTTTTATGCTTCATGTGACGACTCTCTCTCTTTTGCGAAAAATTTTTCGCTTACGTTTGACTCTCTTAATACTTTAGTCTACAGAATGATTAATTATCCCTCATCTGATTCATCATTAGTGTCTTATTCGCCTGCTTATAAGTCTGTTATAGGCTGTTTTTCCGGCGACTGGCTTGATGTAGCGGAGATATACGGAGAGTGGGCTGTACAGCAAAGATGGGTCAAGGAAAGCAGGATGAGAAACAGGCTTACTCCCGTCTGGTTGGAAAACACAGCTCTGTGGGTATGGAACAGAGGACGGTCTGAAAACGTGCTTCAACCCGCAGTTGAATTAAGAAAAAAGCTGGGACTCCCTGTCAATGTCCTTTGGCATTGGTGGCATAATTGCTCCTACGATAATAATTTCCCTGAATACTTGCCTCCAAGAGAAGGAAGCAAGTCGTTTATCCACGCTATTGAATCGGCCCGCCATTCAGGCGTTCATTCATTGGTATATATGAACGCAATTCAATGGGGAGATGCTTCGGAGAGTTGGAAATCTGGGAAGATAGAACCATATACGGTAAAAGACAGGAGAGGTAATATGCTATCACATGTTTATAATATCTTTACAGGTAACGCACTGATAAATATGTGTGTGGGTACAGAATTTTGGAGGAATCATTATTCCTCTTTGTGTGATAGTGTTGTGAATATTTACCGTGCTGATGGTGTCTATATGGATCAGACCTGTTTGAGTAGGATGTGCTATGATAAAAAACATGGTCACGCCATCGGAGGAGGTAATTATTGGGTGAACAGTTCGGGGAAGATGATCAAACAGATACAGTCCAAAGATTTTGGAGAAAGACAACCTGTTTTCACAGGTGAGGGTTCGGCTGAGAACTGGCTTCCTTACCTGGATGCTTTTTTAACCCTTGAGGCTAGCAGGGAGAGATATGCAGGTGTGGGAGATGCGGAAACAATACCATTTTTTCAGGCAGTATATCATCCATACGGAATTACTTTCGGGAGCTATTCCTCGTTGGTTACCCCTCCCTATGATGAGTTATGGCCAGAAGAGTTTGCCCCTGAAAAGGCCGGGCAATTACTGGATGAGAAATTCAATAAACAATTTTTAATGGAACAGGCAAAATCGTTTGTCTGGGGTATTCAAACAACTATAGCCAATTATAATAGTTTTTTGGATACAGAAAGAAAAGAGGAAATTGACTACTTGTTAAATATTGCCCGTTTACGGTACGAAAGTCTGAAATACTTGTTATACGGGAAATTTTTGAGGCCCCCTCGGATGGAAGTTCCAAATGGGGAAATAGATATTTCAAGATTATCTATATACGCAGGAAGAAAGGATGATAACGTGACTACTTTTAAAAAAAGTGTCCCGTTGTTATATTCGGGAGCATGGAAAGCAGATGATGGAGATTTGGGAATAGCACTGGCCAGTATAAGTGATTATACTGTTCCGGTTGAATTTACGTTTAATGCTGAAGATTATGATCTACCGCCGGCAGGTAAAATTTATATAAGAACGAATGAAGGGAAAAAGCTACTGGGATATTATTCAGAGGGTATAATAGAAATAAACATTTTTCTACCTTCGAAAGCTTTATCAATTATTGAAATAACGCAACTATAACAAGTGATGAGATATGCCTTAAGGAGGCCTCCTTCACAAACAAAAAACGGAAGGGGTTGAATCAAAATCAATTCCCTTCCGTTGTTGCCTTTCAGACAGATTACTTCCCTGCTGATATCTTTACTCTTATTTGTACGACTTGCAGTGTGGTTGCCTGGTATGTACAGGCTTTTTGCCGAACATATCCTGACAGTTACTTCTCTGACAAATAATCAGCAATACCTTCCTGCGTTGCAGTAAGTCCCTTGTCTCCCTTATGCCAGTCCGCAGGACAAACCTCACCGTGCTCTTCGGTGAACTGCAGCGCATCAATTACCCGTAGTATTTCATCTACACTTCTGCCCAGAGGCATATCATTTATAACCTGGTGACGTACAATTCCCTCCTTGTCTATCAGGAAGAGTCCACGGTAAGCTTCTGGCGAACCTTCAAAAAGCGTATTGCCAGAATCATCCATGGTATACTCTCCGGCCAGCACATCATATGCCATGGAGATAGTCAATGAATGATCTGCAACAATAGGATAGGTAACACCCTGTATACCTCCGTCGTTTTTGGGCGTTTGCAGCCACTTCCAGTGCGAAACGGCTGAATCTGTCGATGCTGCCACCACAACGGTGTCTCGGCCTTCGAACTCATTCAGTTTTATCTGGAACGCGTGGAGCTCAGTAGGGCAAACAAATGTAAAATCTGCTGGATAGAAGAAAAAAACAACATATTTTTTCCCGATATAATCTTCAAGAGAGAAATTTTCTACTATTTCCGAACCGTTTATAACGGCCTGGGCCCGGAATGCCGGGGCTTTCTTTCCAATTAATACTGACATAATAAAAATGATTAAATGTTATCAATTTGTCGTTCAAAGATAAAGGTTTTAGAAACGGCATAAAAATTTTCAGGTATATATGATACATAGAAAATTTTTATAAATCAGGGGGAGATGAAATACTTAATCCGCCTACCTTTCAATTATGATAAGACTTTTATTCGATATCTGTGGCAAAACGTTTGTCGTTATCAGTAAAATTAACATCATCAAACAGATAAAATCGCAAAAAAATAGCTACTTTTGCATGCAATAAAAAAAATAGGTAAAGCTTATGTCATTTATTGCAGATAAAATAATTATGGAAGGTCTGACTTTTGACGACCTCCTCTTAGTTCCTTCCTACTCTCGGGTTCTTCCCCGGAATGTGGATCTCACCACAAGGTTTTCCAGAAATATTTCGCTAAATATTCCAATGGTCTCGGCAGCTATGGATACTGTTACCGAAACCACAATGGCAATTGCAATTGCTCGTGAGGGAGGTATTGGAGTGATACATAAAAATATGAGTATCGAAGACCAGGCAAAGCAGGTGCGTGCCGTGAAGAGAGCGGAAAATGGAATGATACTCAATCCTATCAGCATTGCACCGGACAAAAAAGTTGCCGATGCACTGGCAATTATGTCTGAATTCAAAATTGGAGGAATACCTGTAGTGGACACTGAAAACAGATTGGTGGGTATAGTGACGAATCGTGACCTCCGGTTTGAAAAATCGATGGATAAAAGGATTGATGATGTGATGACGAAAGAAAATCTTATCACTACCCGTCAGACAACTAATCTTGAGGACGCTGCCGAAATACTTCAGCAATACAAGATTGAGAAACTGCCCGTGGTCGATTCTGATAACAAACTTGTTGGGCTTATCACCTATAAAGATATCACGAAGGCGAAGGATAAACCGTTTGCATGCAAAGACGAACAGGGGCAACTGCGTGTAGCAGCGGGAGTGGGTGTTACGAACGACTCCATTGATAGGGCAACAGCTCTTGTTGAAGCGGGAGTCGATGCAATAGTAATTGATACAGCGCACGGGCACTCTCAAGGTGTTGCGGATATGTTGAGGATGGTTAAGAAAGCTTTCCCCGAAATTGATGTTGTGGTAGGGAATATTGCAACTGCCGATGCAGCAAGATTTCTGGTAGATGCAGGTGCTGACGCTGTAAAAGTGGGAATAGGACCCGGCTCAATATGTACCACTCGTGTCATTGCCGGTGTTGGAGTTCCCCAGCTTTCAGCCATATATGAGGTGTCAAGGGCTTTGAAAGGAACAAATGTTCCTCTTATTGCAGACGGAGGCCTCCGCTATTCGGGAGACATTGTAAAGGCTTTGGCTGCAGGTGCTACCTCTGTGATGATGGGATCATTGCTTGCTGGTACGGAAGAGTCTCCAGGCGAGACCATTATCTTTAACGGTCGAAAATTCAAAACGTATCGAGGAATGGGATCACTTTCAGCCATGCAGCAAGGTTCGAAAGACCGCTATTTTCAGGATGTGGAGGATGATATAAAAAAACTCGTTCCTGAAGGGATTGAGGCACGTGTTCCATTCAAAGGTACCTTGCAAGAGGTTGTCTACCAGATGGTTGGCGGCCTTCGTTCGGGAATGGGCTATTGTGGCGCGGAGAATATTGAAAAACTTCACGATGCTAAGTTTACCCGGATCACCTCTGCAGGCTATACCGAAAGTCATCCTCACGGAGTGATGATTACCCGCGAAGCGCCTAATTACAGTAAGGGAAATGAATAATCTTTTATTTACCGGCAAAGCATGTCAAATCATTATGCAGGGGCTCCGCCGGAAAGTTTCTCAGATAATTTAATACAGAACTTGAGTCTCTGAGAATTAGTTTATTCTCATTTTGCTTCAATTTATAGTCCAGATAATGAGAGGGTTAAATCACATCGTGATAGACCCTTTTGTTGTGTAACCCCAGATTTATTATTTTTTCCTTAAGTCTTATGCAACGTTTTGCTCCTTGAAAACGTCATTAATAGTAAACAGGGAAATTCTATGTCGGAACATCGTTTAATACTTGCTTGCAAGCAGGGAAAATTGTGGGCGAGAAAAAAAGTCTACGAGCAGTATGCTCCCACTATGATGGCTCTGTGCAGGCGTTATGTTCCCGACGAAGAGGATGCTAAAGACGTTTTACAGGAAGGATTTCTGAAAATATTTACCGAGATAGGGCAATATTCGGGGAAAGGATCCTTCGGAGGGTGGATAAGGAAAATCTTTGTGAATACCTCGCTCGATTACATACGAAAAAAGAACCGGTTAAAGCAGAAGGAACTGTTAACGGATATTGAAACGGTAGATTATGAAAACACTCCTAATATGGAGTATATCACAGCTGAGGAGCTAATGCAATGCATCGGCGAACTTCCCGATACTTATCGTGCAGTTTTTAATTTGTTTGCTGTTGAGGGGTTTAGCCATCGTGAGATTGCCGAATTACTGGACATGCCCGAGAGTACTTCGCGGTCGTTCTTTTTTAGAGCGAGGCAATTATTACAGAAGAAAGTCATTCATTTAATGGAATGTAAATAAGGGGATGCTAAGATGCGATCATATAATAGATATAAAGTGATGCCGGATGATTTTTCGCGGGAAGTTGGGGATAAATTACGGGAACACCGTATACCCGTTACTCCCGATCTGTGGAAATCGTTGGCGGATAGGCTCCCCCGGCAGGGAAAACTTGTTTTCGCATACTGGTTGTGGGCAGCTGCCGGTGTGGTTGCCGTGGTGGCTTTATTGGTGTTCTTTCTGAATCCTTATACAGACGAACATGCTGTTCATATGTCACAAGAAAGGCCGGTGGATATGGCCAAATCGCAGCCTGCTGCCTCTGCCGGAGAATCCATCTCTACGCATATCGAAGAGCCAGTAAAGGACCCGTTGCTCACCCAGAACACCCAGCTTCAGAAACGAACGAAAAAGAAAGTGGCCGTTTCCGGAGTTGTTTCAGATATAAGTGAAAGACAAAAAGGGAAAGAATTGGATGTGCCGGAGATCTATTCCGAAGGGAGTAGAGTATCCATACTCCCTGTTGAATTGGAAGAAGCAGCCAAGTCCGATGGAACTATAGCTCACGAAGTAGTAAATACATATCCGGCGGATAGTATTTTTGTGGAAAACGACCTTCCTAATCTTGTTCAGGAACAACCGGGGCTTCGGTCGCTGATTGCGGCGTTGGGCAGTGGCGGCACTCCCTTGGATCTCTCATTCGGAGGTTATGATGCGAGTAACCCGATCTACGATAGTCCTATTCCGGGTGGTGAATTTAACAGCGGAGATGGTTTAGGTTCAGGAGGCAATTACAAAGTGCTTAGTCCCGGTGATTATACCGATATAGAACATCGTCCTCCCGTTTCATTCAGCCTGACGGCTGATTTTCCCGTCGGAAAGAATGTAGGCCTGGAAACCGGACTGTCCTACACATATCTGTTCTCGCGCTTCAGGCGAAATGATCATTTCATTTATCGCGGTACATTACAACAGCACTATATTGGGATACCGTTAACCCTTCGATATACAATATGGCAGGATGGTCCCCGGAGCATATATCTGTTAGGTGGGGCTACTATTGAAAAAGGGATTCGTGCTTTTTACAAACAGGAAATTGAGGGTAATGGAGGTATAGTGCATCACACCCATGTATATAACCGCATTGCCGGTCTTCAGTTCTCTGCTCA
>ENA-UOOI01001644-UOOI01001644.1-fermentation-metagenome-genome-assembly--contig:-NODE-1644-length-22298-cov-11.762892_pt1 | contig 22298 bp, 18 predicted proteins | sample MGYA00245779_ERZ724027 | MGnify/ENA primary metagenome ERZ724027 (study PRJEB28704, sample SAMN03018318) | fermentation metagenome | biome: anthropogenic terrestrial biome; feature: soil...
GTGCCAAATTAACTATAAAAATAAAACCTGACACAGTTTAATTTACACAACCGATAATGAGGCTGTTCGTCAGTAAAAACGTTATGAGAACGACCTGTCTTCGAGAACTTAAAGCAATAATTTTCGAAGGAAATTTTAGTTGCATCAAAAAAGCGCTACTCATTTGAACAAGATAATTAAACGTTTTCTTCATATTTATAACAAGTTTTGAGTTGATCATGAAATTGGCATATCATTTTTCAATCTGTCTTACAATCACAGTCATCACCACCTTCTCCTCTTTCATTTTCTTTTCATCATATTCGAACTGAAGAGATGATATTTTGATTGATTGTATATTGCCTTCCCAGTATTTCAGGGTTTTTACCAGATCGATATATTTCCCCGACAATGTCATATTGGCACTATACAGTTTATAATTGCCTTCGCTATCCAGCAATATGGGCTCGTATTGCTTCACTGTGATGCTGTCTTCTTCACATGCCGGACTGATTAGTTCGATCAGACGGCCATTGCTGGTCAGGTTCTCATCAGAGAACAGCACCGGTGCCAACATCGATTGGCTTAACGCCATATTCGGCAGCTGTTCTTCCAGGGTTTGAATCTGCCGATAATCATTATACAATTGAAATGTTTTGGAAAACGTGCATTTTCCCAGCACAAAGGGCATTAGTATGATCAATGCCGCTAACTTGATGATCCCGCTATAGTATCTCATAATATGATGTGTAATTCAAAATCATATGAACCGTTATCCTTCAAATTGTTGATATTGATGATGTCAACCTTGCTGAATAATTTATCTTCCTGTAAATATTGGGCGAACAGAAGTACTGTACCGGCAATTTCAGCCTTTCCTTTTACAATGATCAAATTCGCGTTGTTTTTTACGGCCCTGGCTCCGGCATTGGATCTGTTTTCAGGGAAGAAGACCATGGAGACCAATCGGACATCCTTCGGCATATAGGAGGCAATGCGATCTGATAGCAGGGCGAGGGGATATGAGCGAATCTTGTCGTACTCACCGAAAAGGCGGTTGGCTTTTTCATTGTTCTCCCTTTCCTGTTTACTTTTCTGAAGTCGGATGTTATAAGCTGTCTCACTGATCTCATATTTTTCCTTTATATTGGAAAATGCGATATAGTTGACAAAAAGGAGTACGAAGAAAAAGAGCAGAAACGGGAGCTTTATCTTATCAAACAGGCTGTCGAAAAAAAATGCGCTGAACTCTTTCGATTTCTTCAGGTGCTCAAAATTCAGCTTCTTTTCGTACAAGTCCAGCAGGGTGGTACGAAGATCGGTATCACTATGTCGGGATACTGTGATTTCCATGATGTGAAGGCTCCTGTCACGCAGTGCGTTCAATATATTTTCAACGGATGATTTTCGTATAAAATCAATGGTGGAAAAATCATTTTCTTCATGAACTGTCCAAAGCAGGTTCTCATTTTCAGTGATCTTTTTCACTCCATCATTATCGGAGGTTGCGAACTCTTTTGTACCCACGTCGCTACCTCTGATAAGCAACAGGGCGATGCCGTGCTTTCTCTTCGGCCATTCCTCCTTTTCATGACCGATCTCCCGAAGAATAATGTCGGAACTTTTTGATGAATATCTGGCAGTCGTTACCCGGGTAGAAGCAGTACCGTTACTTGCTTCCACTTCCGCAATGATGATTTCGCCCAATATAGAAGGGAGTAGTCGCATACTATTGAAGGATTATCGGCCTGATAAATACATTCAGCTTCTGGGAGGATCTTATTTTGGTGGTGTTGCCAAAAAGCAGGCGTAAAACCGGTACCCTTGCCAGAAAAGGCAAACCCCGCGAGGAGGTGTCGGTGAGGTTTTTCTCGATCCCTCCCAAAAGCACCATCTCCTGATCTTTTACCTTGATGATGGAATTAAAACTCCGCTTTGTCATCCCCGGAGGCGCATCCTCGTCGCTGCTCTCGCGCACGGTAAATTCTGCCTGGTCGAGATTGATCTGAAGGGTGATGACACTGTCGAGGCTTACGTAAGGCGTGATTTCCAGTATAAAGTTGGCCTCTACATTTTTCCACAGGTATGATTCCGATTGAAGCGGGTTTTGTGTCCCAATGATGTTGACCTGGCTCTCCTTGTAATATTTCACCTCCCCGCTTTTTAGCACGGCCTTGTGTCCGTTTAACGTAGATAGCCTGGGTGTCGACCTCAAAATGATTTTTCCGGCGTCTTCAAGAAACTTCAGATCGGCATAAAAATTGGGAGTTACCTTACCCAGGTTCATAGAACCGAAACCATTGAATGAGTTGATGATCTTGTTCACGGAAGCCGCGCTGAGCGAAAAATCGATACCCGGACTGATGACACCTCCGCTTACCGAAGGCTTGGCACCTACTCCCATGGATAAACCAATGGATTGCGACGTTTTGTCGGTGGCATCTACAATAATCACATCAAAGGAGATCAAGGGAACACTTCGGTCGATTTCATTCAGGAAGTTCATGATTCGTATTACCGCGCGCTGGTCGCCGTTGATGACAAGGCTGTTCAAATCGGGAAAGGTAATGATCTCCACGTTTGCTTTGAGTTCGGTAGGAATAAATTCCGACACTTTATCTACCATCCGATATTTCATTGGAAAAACCTGCACCGTGGATAAACGTTCCCCTTCGGTATTGCTGCCTATTATGTACACGCCATGATCTATGCGCCAGGTAATGTGGGTACCCGTGAACAGCACATTCAGAAAAGTATGCAGGTCAACTTCTTCCACATTTATATTGGTGGCATGACTGATATCGTTGGATAAAAAGTAGTTGATTCCAAGACGGTGAAACAGATCCGGTATCATGTCACGTACATTTCCTGCAGTGATCTTAGCCGTAATCAGCCCGACGCTGTCCACCAGAAGCTGATCAAACCGGAAGGCATGATCGGTTGTTTGTGATTGTTCTCCCTGGGGTTTGAACAGAGACCACGAACTTTCGGATTGCCTTGCATATCCGAGCCCGTTCACTGCCGCGATGGTTCTCACCGCCTCGTTCATATCCATGTTCGTACCATAAGCCGAAACCCGGTGTTCGTATAGAGGCTGAGGTATGACGATGTTATACCCGGTGCTCTCCATGATCTTTTTGGTTACAAACGACAATTTGCTGTCGGTAAAGTCAAAGGTGATCACCTCTCTCAGCGGATCATAAGCGATGTGTATTGGAGGCTCCGTTTCGGGTTCATTATAAGGAATAATGGATAGTATGTTATCCATTATTTCTACCTCGAGGCTTTTTTCTTTGCAGATAAAGAAAAGGATATCCACTATCGGAACCTGTTGCAGGTTGCAATTAATGAGTTTGTCAGGCCCGAAAGCCACGTTGATATTCAGAATCTGTGCTTTCGCCAGACTCCGGATCAGTTCGGAAACCGGGAAACTGGTGACAGAGACATCTACTTTCTCAGCATAACGGCTGTCGGCATACGACAAGCGCTGCAGTTTACCCTTCAGCTCAGCCAGCCGGGTTTCTTCAAGAGATTGTGCAAGCAGGTTTACCGATATGGATATCAGGATAATAAAGAAAGCGGAATATTTTTTCATCTGATCATTGTTCATATCGTTTCACTGATAAGCGGAAGAATTTCTTCCAGTGAGGTTTCACCTTTGGCAAACATTTCCAGAGCTGAATCTTTTAATGTTTTGATTTTGTGACGCTCTAGATATGCATCAATGTCAGGTTCACTTTTTCTAATGAGTTGCGATAAATGCTTGTCAATCGGTATCACCTCATAAATGGCTTTTCGTCCCAGGTAGCCGGTATAGTAACATCTTTCGCATCCTCTTTTTTCATGATAACCTGCGTTGGGATCTAAAGCAAACCCACTGGTAAAGGAAGCATCGGGATGTAATGCCTTTTTACAGTGGGGACACAACAACCGGATCAGTCTCTGTGCCACACAGGCAATCAGGGTCTCCGATATCAGGTAAGGGTGTACCCCCATGTCTATCAAGCGGGTAATGCTTCCCCATGCGCTGTTGGTATGCAGCGTAGATAATAAGAGGTGCCCGGTTAAGGAACTGCGTATGGCCATTTGAGCCGTATCCTGGTCGCGGATCTCGCCCAGCATGATGATGTCGGGGTCCTGCCGGAGGAAGGTGCGCAGGGCGCTTCCGAAAGTCAGACCTATCTCCTCCTTCAACTGCATCTGGTTAATTCCCGGCAGCGTATATTCCACGGGATCTTCAATGGTAAGGATATTGTTATCCTGTCGATTCAATATGCCCAGGGTGGCATATAACGTGGTACTTTTACCCGAGCCGGTAGGTCCGCTAATAAGGATAAGCCCGTTGGGTTGCATGATCGCCTGATAATAATCGGCATATTGCTTTTCACTAAACCCCAGGCAGCTTAGGGAAAGCAGGCGCTGATCTTTTGAGAGCAGACGGAGTACGATCTTTTCGCCGTAGATGGTGGGCATCACCGAAACGCGCACATCAAATTTGAGATTGTTCCTTTCAAAGAGGATCCGGCCATCCTGGGGTAGCCGTTTCTCGGAGATGTCAAGGTTGGCCAGTATCTTGAGACGGTTTACCAGTGCGGGGTAGTCCGTTCTATTGATGATATAGCGTTCAATCAGCTTCCCGTCGACCCTGAAACGGACACGGCATTTTTTCTCATACGGTTCAAAATGGATATCGCTCGATTTTAAGGTATCGGCTTCCTCGATCAGTTTACCTACAAAGTCAGCGTGGCTTATATTGAGGGATTGTGCATTTGAGGAGAAAGTCCGGTCCTGCCGGTAATAGAAATTCAATGCTTTGTCCAGTTCCGCATTATCTACCGGTTCAATCTCCACGCTTAAATCATAAATGATGGCAATCTCCTGTATAATTTTCTCATACGCCGTACTGCTGTCGCCATAACATTTTAGCATGTTATTTTCACCTGTTTCAAAGGGAATAATCCGATAATTCAAGGCATCGCTGCTGGAAAATAACTGGATCAGTTCGGTGGGGATATGGGCGTTTATCATAAGATTCAGATTAAGTGTTGATAGAGAAGAAGTATACATAGGCAGACTCCTACTCCCGATACCAGCGGAATGTTGCTGTCATTTCTGCGGATGGAAGCAATGATGATCCACATCAACAAGGTAACGACGAAAGATACCAGCATAAAGACAAGAAACGACCGGGGTGTAAAAAAAGGGGTCAGAAACAGGATAAACAAGATATCCCCTTTTCCTATGACCGACTGCACCGATTTATACTTCCATAAAAAATAGCCATATACGCATAATCCAATGAAGAGCGATAAAAATATGTTGGTTACCAGGTTGGTGCATGTTTCCCATAACCCGTTCTCCAACCAGCTTATGATCAGGACGGTTATTCCAAACAGCAATAAGTGCCACAAGATAACCGTTCTGCTTCTGTAATCTGAGAGGATCATCAGCGTTAAAGGTATCAGAATGATCAGTTGCATATTCAGTCTCTTTCGGTCTCTCTCAAATGTTTGTTATGATCTATTTCCCAGGTATTGAATGTGCCGTCACGGTCGAAATCCACCACAGCCATGGCCTGTGCCCGGTAACCATTCTCATCGGCTTCTACAATCTCAATCTTGTAGTTGGCAGTGCCGTCTTCACTTACGAGTGGTTGTTGTTCAAAACCCAGTTCATCCAGCGAGAGTGAGTATTTGGAATGGGTGAAGAAATAACTTTGTTGCAACGAGTGTAAAAAAACCAGTTGCTGTTGTGCCTCCACACTCTTAGCCTTCGAGATCAGTGGCATCAGGTTGGGTAGGGCAATTAACACCAGGATACCGATAATTACCAAAACTACCAACAGTTCAGACATAGAAAATGCATTCAGCCTTTTGGGAGTGAAATGCCGATTGATTAAATTTTTCATGCGACTATTTTATCTTTTTCATTACAAAGTCAAAATAAACTGTTTTTCTAAAACATGTCAATAGGTGCAGAGAAATCTCACCTGCTTTTGATGGTTAACATGCAATATATAAGATGTTTGAGAAAATAAATCTCACCAGCATAACCGGCTCAAAACCCAAAATAGGCAGGCTTGTGGTCGCATGAAAATCCCCTGTTTTTCACACAAAACTCCCCAACAATGGGTAATTGTTGGGGAGTATCACAATCACGACAGTTGTGGTCGTCAAGAAACCACTTCTCTTTCTTTAAAGAAAGTATCCAACCGAAAAGGTCGCCGTCCACATTTGTGTGGTGGGTTTTATTGAGCCGCCGCCCGAGATGATACCATATGCGGCCATATTGTTGAGTACCTGACGGAACCCGATACCGGCGGTAATGCTGTTCCTGATTTCAATGCCCGTTTCGGCTGCCAGGCCGGCGTTCCAGCGTTGCTGCAGATGCACATTGCTTTCATCCTGATCAAAAATACGCACGTTGGGCTCATACAGGCTCCATTTCAGTTTGAGGGGTACTTCGCCCGCTAACGACAGCTTCTCAAACATATCAGCTTTTAGCGCATATGTAGCAAATCCGCCTCCCATCAGGTAAATTTTGACGGTGGGTGAAAGTGCGAACTTTGTTTTCAGATACAAGGGTAACTGAAACGTGTGCATGTTCAAACTTCCGGTCACGGAAACATCTTCGGAAACATCAAACCATTTTTTAAACTGTCCGGGATTTATGTTGGCTCCACTGTTGAAGTAGATCAACTCGGTATGCAACCCCAGATGAGCACCAAACATGTATTCGGTCATAAATCCGGCATGAATGCCGGGACGCGGATCATAACTGTCGAGTTCAATGCCGTTGATATTCATGCTTACATTCGATAAATTTACTCCGCCTTTTATTCCGGTGTGGAATTGTGGAAACACGAATGAGGCCGATAATAACAATGCCGTGAGACAGATCATTTTTCTTGCCATGGTGATAGTTTGTATAAGCTTGGGGATTACCACGAACGGAAGCTGATGAACAGCGTCGCCATCAGGTTCGACACACTGATTTTCTCTTCTGGTTTCACGTTTTGTCCTTCCACGTTCAGGTTGTCAATCGAGCCCATCACGTACGACAGCTTAAGTCCCACCCCTGTCTTATTGTTCACTTTATATTCTCCTGCAATCCCAGCATTAACGCCCACGGTGGTCTTATTTCCCGTAATGCTCTGTCCGCTGTAATTCATATCGGCATTGAAGAAAAGCGGCCCGACACCCACGTGGGTAATCAACAGGAATTTTTCCGACTCGTTTCTCCCGACGAACGAAGGTCCGACATACACAATGCTTTGCGTTTCCTTGTAATTCACGGCTTGATCAATGCCCGGTATGGTTACATTATTTCCCGACGTGCTTGCCGAAGAAAAATTGGCATTCAAACCCAATCCCCAGCTTTCTTTAAAAAAGTATTGGGCATCGGCGTCAACTGTAAAACCGTGTCGCAGTTTTTTATTCATATCATCCAATGCGGCATCGCCTGTTTTCTCGATGTTGCCGAGGCGGTAAGCATAGCCACCGCCAATGGAAAAGCGGAAATCCCTATAACGTGGCATTGTTTGGTATTCTGCCTGCTGGGCCATGGCCGTTGAAAATACCGAAGTTAAAACGATAGCAGTTGCGAGTGCGATAAAGTACGTAAGTTTCATAAATAGGTGTTCTTTAAGTTGTTGATAAAAATAAATTAAAAAATATTTTATTCTTTTTCTCCACTGTAAGTGATCTTCCAATCTATTTCATTTAAATCATGAATCGTTAAGACATATTTACTATAATATAAATATTAGAACGAAAAAAGTTTATTTCCTCTATGATCCTCGATAATATGATTCTCTTTCTACTGGCCAATATGGTAATGACCTCATTATTGGAATTCCTTTTGGCCGGCGATCATCTGGATAGTATAACTTATAAACCACTTCTTTTGAACAAATATCCCCATTTTTAACGATATACTTAAACGGTACTGGATCATAAAAAAACATTGCATCCGTTCTATTCATATCACCAGTCCCCCAAATTGGTCCAATCACACTATCATTCGACCAGACTACATTAAAATCGGGAGCACCTAACACAATACTAGTCTCTTTCATGATATTATTCAACCAAGTAGAATCACTTACATGAATGTGATCTTTGGTATACAGGTATGTTATTATTGTATCATTACACTTGAAATAGCAGTCGGGCCTTTTGAACATTATTTCAAAAATATATCTCGTCGAGAATAGATATAATTCATTGAAATTATCTCTTTCTACTATTTCTATAAGAAAAAACTTCTCATTTTGCCCTCCTGCTCCTGTTTGCATAAAATCTTCAAAAGCAACTTCTATATCATACACTACTTCGTTGCTCAACTCATTATCTTCTATATAGTGTATTTTATCACATAATTGAGGCCTTACAGTTTGAAATAAAAATAGAATAATAACGGTAAATATAATTTTTTTCATATTAAAGGTAAAATGTTTCTTAGAAATATTATTATTTGAAATAACCTGGACCACCATATTGATATCTGACACCACTCCAGCCAAGTACGTATCCAGTTATTCCAAATATTCGTGACAATAACAAATCTGCCCCTGATGGTGGACTATTATGTGGATGGGTATGTGTTTCAGAATAAACTCTAGCTCTTTGAAAAATATTGCCAATATAAAAAAAATCTCCAACTTTGTCAAAGTAAGTATAGCGGTATGCTTCATTCATAGAATTTCTCTGTTCTCCAATATTCACATTATAATTATATGGAGTAAAGTTTATTTTATTATCGTGTGCTACACTAGGTGGTCCCCAATCTACATTAAATGCTTCTCCAGATACACTTTCGAAATAATATCCTCTACTAGTTTGATAGTAAGATGTTTCCATTCCTAATTTTTTACTTAAATTTAGAGTGATTGCATCTGCTTCTTCCTGAGTACCAGTAAAATAATCTCCATCCCATTTCGGTTTTTGGTGTTGTTTGTATTTTACAGCAGTATCTTTTCGATTTTTATATGTCTCGTTTGCTCCAGCTAATTGTCCTAGTGCACCGCCAAGCGTTGAGCCTATAACCGCTCCTCTCTTTCCCATTTGATGCGCAAAACTTGAATTTCCATTACTATATAATAAGCCTCCTGCATATCCCGAACCATAACCTATTGCACCGCCAATAACTCCTCCTGCTACCGTGTATGCAGCTACAGTTCCGCTTGTACCAAAATGAGCAAAAAATGCTGTGTTTGCTAAGGCAGGAGCTCCAAGTGCAAAACCATATCCTCCTGCTCCTCCAATCACAGCACCTATTCCAATGCCAAGCCAAGTTTTTCCACTCCAACTCCACTTAAAAGGATTCAATTTTCCACCTTCCGCCGATGAACCTCCAATATACCCTCCGATTACTGCTCCAATAATAACAGGTATAAACCATGCTAGTTCACCATCCTGATCAATATACACCAGCGGATTATTCATCGCGTAGGTATACCGGTTATAATTTTGTGATATAAATGGATTTTGCACATAGGGATCGGGGCTTAAGAACCGTCCCAATGCCGCATCGTAAAGACGCGCATTCATATTAATCAGTCCGAACCAGGTCAGGTGTTCGTGACCCGTGTATCCCCTGCCGAGGTACAAAACCGGTTCACTGCCGGGCGTGTATGCGACGTGTGTGGAGGGATTTCTTAACCGTCCCCATGCGTCATAGCTTAATTCCTGTTTCAAAGAACCATCGGCATTCGCCACGTGGGTGATACTGCCCAGATAATCACGACAAATATAGTAAATATTCCACACACCCGCTTCTTTTACCAGGACAGCGGGTGCCGAATAGGCATCCCCTCCCAGATAGAGCCGTTCGGTATTGGACTGCAGGTCCAGTTCATACTGTCCCCCGATGTAGTATCTGGTCAATACCGGAGTGACTCCGTTGGCTACATACATTTTCACCCTCCCGCCGGCCGCGTTGTAGGTGAACGATGCGCTCAAGCCATTTTCGTCGATACGTGATGGACGCTGGAACGAGGTGTACGATACGCTCTGGTTGCGCAAGAGTACGGCCATGCCTTCCGGGTTGAGCATGGTCACCTGGTACGGCTTGTCCATGTTGCCGTATGCCATGGTGCCCACCCCTTCGATGTGGGTGATATTTCCATTGTCGGCATAGGTGATTACCTTGCCGGCGGCACTGGTCAGACGGTTCAGGTTGTCGTAGGAGAACGATTCCGTCCTTGTGTGTCTGTTGTCTGTACGACTTAAAAGGTTTCCTTTCTGCGTGTCAAAACTGTAGGAGAAGTTCTGGATGCTGCCGGCCGTCCTGCCGGTAGGTATACCATAGTCGTTATAGGAGTAGCTTCTGTTCATGCTTCCGGTGGTGGCTGCCGTGGGTTGACCGGGATCATTCTCCGCCGTCAGTTTCCAGATGGTGGTGGAGCCGTTTAGCCTGATCTCCGTATTGTGTCCGTAGGCATACAGGAAACTTTCCGTGCCAAGCGTCCCGCTTTGGGCCGCATATTGTACCGAGGATACATTTCCATCACCATAGGTGTAAGTCTTTTGCAGCCACTTGTTATCGGGAACGGTTTCCTTTTCTGTCAGTATCCGGTCAAACGTGTCGTAAGTGAATGCCTTAGAGGTACCGTTCGTGGAAGTTTCGCCCGCCAGTAACTCGTCCGCATTATACACGTAATTAGTCGTGAACTCACCCTGCCGTTGCAGGCTGGTGATACGGCCATATTTATCAAAAACCGACACGCTGGTTCCCTTGGGGTTTGTTTCGGTAAGAGTCAACACTCCCGCAGAAGAATAGACGGGCTCAGTAATTTGGCGCCCGGCGCTCGGGTCCACCAAGGCGGTTTGCCTGCCAAAGGCATCATACTCAAACGAAGTGATAACACCACCCGGAGCCGTGATGGACGAGGGTTGTCCGTCGGGGCGGAGGCTATAGGAGATGGTTCCCCCGGGGTCGGTCACGCTTGCCAAGGCACCCGAGGCATCGGTCGTTTTGGTGGTAGCAATTCCGTTTTTGGTTTCCGTCACACTCAACCCGTTGTAACTCCAGGAGGTAGTTTTGCCGGAAGCTTCCAAAAGCTGGGTAGGACGGTGATAGGTGTCGAACGAATAGCTATTCCAGTAAGATGGAGAAGCGCCTCTGAAAGGCAATGACACCTTCTCGAGCCTGCCCTTGTTGTCGTATGCGTTGTCCACATACTGCCACTGGCCGTCGAAACGTTGATTCCCTTTGCGCAACCCACGCCCCGCCGCATCGTAATGTGCCACTGTTGAAGGTTGTCCGGTAACCGTCCTGGTCACGGTGTACACTCCCTGTCCGCCCCATGCGGGTGTGGTGGCTTCAGTCACGCCATCATGACCCGTCACTGAAACAGGTTGTCCCCAATCATCAAACGTGCGGGTAGTGATACGTCCTTTGTGGTCGGTAACTGTACGTGCATTCCCGTACTTATCGTAATTGGAGAATGTGGTAGTTTGCGAGAATGCATTGGTCTGCGAGGCAAGATACCTTCCGGAGGGATCATAGGTATAAGTATTTCCTAAAAACTCCGTCACGTTGTAGGGCGCCGTTTTTTCAGAGGCAACAATACCACTGCCGTTCGTCTCGTATGTCCACTTGGTTTCTCCTGTTTTATTCACGGCAGTCGTGCCGGTGTAGGTGCTCCTGCCCAGTGGAAGGCGGGTTGTGGCATCGTATGTAATCTCTTCCTTGTCCTGCCACGACGCACCACCGCGTGTACTGGTCACTGTTTTTATCAATGGTTGCCCAATCAGGTAGCGCGATGAGGAAACCGAGTTATGATAGGTTTGATTGGTGACAGTATTCAAAGCCGAACCGATATTATGATTCACTTGTGTCGGGTTACCATATGCATCATAGTCATAATAGGCATAGGTGTAAACATTGGTCAGCTTATCTGTTTCCGACACGTTATATGCCCTGGGGTTTGCCTGCTTGTTACTTTCTTCGTTTCTTATGTAGTTATAAAAACTCTCTTTCAACGGGGAACTGAGAGATATTGTGACACCAAACATCTGGGGATCTTTGGTTTCAACGGACTCCATGTTTAGCATGTAGTCAAACGTTCTTACTTTCTCGAATCCACAAAAGCCCAGTCCCTGCTGGTGAATTACCGCCCCGTAATAGGTATAATATTGATGCTTTATGTAATTCCCGTAGTTTGGTAAAGTGACATAAGCCGAAGAGAGTAGGTTCAACGGGAAAATCGAAGATGCGTACGGGTAAGAGCGGGATGTTGTGGTTGGGATATAATTACCACCCTCCGCCATATTAGAATAGTTGTTCTGATGCAGCGAGCCGTAACTGTCTGTCGTCAATGTGAGCAAGTTTGCCTTGCTCTCGTCCTTGGTATAGGTTATGGTATATATTTCAGCATCTTTAATACAAACCAGGTAGCTTGAGTTGTAATAATTCACCACATTCGAAGGCATAAAACCGGATGTTCCGGAAGGAACGTTGATGGGGCTCACCGGCGTGGAGCTTTGAATGGTTCCTTTGGAATTTAAATACAACTTTGCCTGTGTGCCCCTTATTTGTATCAGGTCGGAGAGCCCGTCCCGGTTCATATCCATCACGGTTATCTTGTCATCATATTCTACGTTGACAATATTCTGCGTGGTGGCGGTAAATCCTTTCCCCGTATTGATATAGCAACTCCATTGATTCCCGTTATCCACATATCCCATTTCAATTTCGGCCAATATCACAGATCCATGTGTGGGGCAGCAAAGACTTTGCCCCGGATAGTTCGGATCGTTGTAACATGTTTGTAACTGTAAACCACACTCGCGGCAGCTTGCGTTATAAGGATTCTGCTCATAATAAAGCTTAAGATCTATGCCACAGTATCTGCAGTGAATACTATACGAGTCTGTGATGGGTTCGCTTCCATCACAGTATGGGCAATTATGCGGAGCCCACACCGGAAGTTCCACATACTGTATGTCTTGATATGAATCATTCGGTGGGACAAGGATGTCGAGCTTGCCGTCCGCGTTCAAATCTCCGAACTTTACTTTTTTGTAAAAGGCCGACCGGGGAACAGCGGTAGAACCGTACTGATAGGTGAAGCTGTTTCCCGAAAGGCCGTACACATTGTAAGCAGAAGCGCTTGCATGGCACAATTCAGATTTGGCGTCACCGTTCACATCAAACGTGTGCACATATGTATCTTCGTAAGTGGAATGTGAAAAAAGTGTGTTCTCACTGATCAGACTCCCGCTGTTCAGGTCGACCACTGCAAAGTAAGAGGTCCTGTCCTGGTTATCAAAAGTCTTGTTGTGCGAAACGGTCACCATTTGTATCTGTCCGTCTCCTCTGAAATCTCCAAAGTAGTAGCTTCTGGAAACAGGACTGTAATAATAGTCGTCGCTGTTGACCACCCCTTCCACATTTACATTGAAGGTGCGGGTAGTGTATGCAGTTCCCGTCGTGAGGGTGTAAACCGTTACCTTCAGGACGGTCTTGGATCCGGATGTCCCGTTAAAGTTCACTTTAACGATTTCATCCACGCCGTCTCCGTTCACATCCACGGCATTGATGGTTTGAAATCCAGATTCAGCTGTAATGGAGATTGAATTGCTGAAGAAATCGAGATTTGGTACAATCAGGATGGTTTGATCGGCAGGATAAGTACTCCCATATAAATAGGCATAAACGTAATGGAACGGCACCCATCTTCTTCGTGTAGCTAACAGGCCATACGTTGAAAATTTACCCGGGAAGGTGATCATACCGTCGCCGAAACTGTTTTTTCGGAATTTTCCACGAATATACTGCATCTTATTGGCCGGGGTGTTGTTAAAATACTGAGAAAGGAATCCATACAGCTCTTCATCAAATTGCCCGTTTGACATATAAGACGGATAGTAGTCATAACCGAAAACGAGTGGGTTCAGGGAACTTGTGCCGGAAGAACAATCCAGCCGGGTAAGCCTGTTTACTTCGCTTTCCAGCGTATGGGTAAGGGTATACGTCCGTATTTCCTGTCCATTATTGTAAGAGGTCACCTTTTTCAATAATTGATTCAGAGAGATTCCGGTATTGGAAATATAAGCGGTAGTGTAATCTGTTCTGGCAACATATTCAAACCGGATTTCAGCCGGATGTGTGGTTGTCTTGCTTCCATACTTTATCTTCGAGATGAAATACATGTTGCCGGACTGCAAATATTCAAAATCTATCCTGTACCCTTTCATATCCACGATGGAGGTTACAGGATACGTATGTTTCATGACCGTGTTGTTGGTAAATCCGTAGGTTGCCTTGCTGCCATCGGGGAACAAGGCCTCAAAATAGGCAACATTGCTGCCGTACATGATTTTCTTCACCAAGATATATCCTTGTGCGGTCTCGTAATGGTAGTCGGGAACAGCGGTATTGTTGTTCGTGACCAACCGGGTTCCGTCCAAAGAAAAGGCACAGGCTGAAGGATTGGAAAGATCGGCCGGGGCGCTTGTCCCGTCGTAGTGTATGGTTTTGTTGGTTACATTGATCGCTGTCAATCCGGAAATGTTCCAGCCATATCCTGCCGGCGAGTTGCCCATTTGGCTGTTGTAGTTCAATGACACCTGAGGAGCAGCTGAAGCAACCGGGGCGGTGAGGATTGGAACAGTGATCGTTTTACCGCCGGAAGGTGTCACCCCTTCTTCAAAAGGAATCTGCCCCACAGACTTGCTTTGATCGATTGACTGTACGGTGATGCCGGTGGTCGTTGCTCTTTCGGGCTGAGTTTCAGCCGACGCCTCCTTCCTGTCAGCCGGTGCTTTCTTTGCATTCGCATTGACGGTAGATCCGGAAGTATATAATTCACCGAAATCAAAGGGTTCATAAATATAGTGTGTAATGGTATCGCCTTTTGCGGTTATTTCAAAGCGTGTTCTGACATCTTTCCTTTGTTGTAATTCCGCTATCTCGTCGGACACATTTTTCACCGTGCCTGTTCTCAACGAATCTGGTACCGGATTTCTCCTCACGACGGAATGGATGGTATCATCGGCCGTTTGGGAAAAAACGACCGTGTTTACAATCGATAAAACGAGTATCCCGGCAAAGATTATTACCGGAACACTTTTTATGGAAGTGTATAAAGTTTTCATAAGGGTATGTGTCAAGTTAGGTATTTGGTTACAATTTAATCAACTCCCATTCGGAAGAGTGATCGTTTACGAGGATATGGAGCGTGTAAGTGCCTGGTGGAACCTCCTCCAGTTCCACGCGTGTTTTCCTGTCAGATAGAATATCTCCGGTTAATAGATCGTCATTCTTGTCTGAAAGGGTGTATGTTCCCTCTAATAAGGAATCGTGGCTACTTACTTGGATTGTAAGACCGGGCTTTTCGCGCTCGACATGGATGGAAAGTTCTCTTCCGTGGATGTTCTCCACGTAAAAGCGGGATGAGTCATGCTGCTCCCCGCCAGAGGGATGATAGGCGCCCACTACAATAGTCCGGCTGATGCGGTTACCCGCGGCATCGTAAGCATAAGAAAGCTGTTGCGACCAGCCTGTAAGGGAGAACAGCAAAACAAAAAATAGGAGAATAGTTTTCTTCTTGTTGTCAAGTTTTGTCACGGTACCACGGAAACCCGTAATTGCATGGAAGGACTTCATCCGCCCCCATGGTAAGACCCCGGGAAAAATGTTTGGCTTCATAGCTGTTTATTTTTGACTGATGGATTATGGGGTCAAAATAAACTGTTTTTCTAAAACATGTCAATAGGTGCAGAGAAATCTCACCTGTTTTTGACGGTTAACATGCAATAAATAAGATGTTTGAAAAAATAATTCTCACCTGGTTAATGGATCAGAAAATCAAAAAAGTGACATGATCTGTTCAAAATTATTGATCGATGAAGCATTTTCTTTCAGTTTTTTCTTTAAATAAGTTTTTCTTGATTTCAGGTTAACCAGGTTTATATTTAAAAATGCGGCTATCTGGGAATTTTCAAGTTTCATCGCGAGCATGGCCAACAGAAGATGATCTCCTTCATTCAGGAAATTCTGTTCAGATGAAAGCTCTATCAAATTATTAGATATTTGCGATAAGAACAGCTGATTTGAGAGGTCATTAAATTGCTCTTTCCCCTGTTCTATCATTTTTTTAAAATCATCGGCCAGCTCATTCTTATTTCTTCGACCACCTCTGATTTTCATTTCAAATAAACTCATTAGTTGCTTATTTTCTGAATATTGGGTTAAATATAAACTGAATATCTTAATTCTGTGGCTTTGCTCTGTTGCTTTGTTTTGCAACAACAAGGCCTGAGATTCTATTGCCAGTTTCTCTGCTTGGAGTATGTCATTTTTTAATTTAGCCATTCTTTTGCGTTTTGAATAAACGAACAAGACGAAGGATAAAATGAGTATCAACAGAAACAACAGAAGTAAAAGAATTTTTGCTTTTGATTCTGCTTTCAATGCTTTGTTTTCGGCTTCGGTAAGGTTATAAAGCTTTTCCAGTTCTAAAATTCTTTTGTCAACCCGCTCATCCACCGATTTTTGGTAGCTTTCAAACATTTTTTTCCTGTATTCTTCTGCCATTTTATAGTCATCCCGTAGCAAGGCGATATCCGCAATGTTCTGGTATAACAGAAAATTTGATCTATACGTTGAATCTTTGTTTTGTTGAATTGCCTGTAAACCGTAATACATGGCACTATCTACCTGATTCAGACTCTTGTACTTGGTGGAAATTGAAAAAAAGGTATGAGATTCATCCACCTTATAAAGAACGAAAGGGAGTAGATGGGACATTTGCATTTCGAGTTGTAAAGAAAGATTATCATTGCCCTGGATAAGGTAATAGGTAGATTGCATGTTCAACAAATTGTATTCTTCCTGCCGGGAAATATTTTCAATGGCCAAAAGCTTGTCTAAATACATTTTTCCTGCCAGCGTATCCTCCCGCTTCATTTCATTCCAGAAAAGGGCTGTGTATGCATCAAAAATATGTGTTTTGTTATTCTCCAACTCCGCAAAACGGAGACTTTCCAGGTAATAATGATTTGCCTCTATAGGGTTATTATGACTGTAATGCATATCACCCAAATGATAATGGATCAAGTATCCTGCAGAAAAATTATTGACTTTTGATTCATTGAAAAGCTTTTCAGCCTCCTTTAACGGTTTGTAAGTCATGGTGTCAATATGCCCCATCCGAATACCCACTATACTACGATAAATTAGTGAGCGGATATGGTCTATTGATCCTGGTTGGCTTTTCCAATAGTACTGCTCAGTTTCGGTAATCAATGAATCAGAACTGAATTCTGTATATGTTTTATCATCGACAATGGTTTTTAAAAGCCCATAATAAGCGCTATTAGCTTGGGATAATTTCTCAGGTTCAATCGCCTGGAGGCTGTCGAGAACCATGTCTGGGTGACGTTCCAGCAGAGCGTCCCATTGTTGCAGTCGGGCATAGGTAAGTTTCTCCTGTTTCCTGTCGCATCCGATAAACAGCAGAAACAGAGACACGACTACTATCGTAATCCGACGTCCGAAGTCGGACTTGGTTATTGTTGAAAGTTTCATGTATCGCAGAAGAAGAATAGAAGACCTCTAAGATACAAAAGTAAGGAAATAAATGAACAATAAAGTTAAAAAAAGACCTCTGCCTTGTTAAAGATGTAATTTTATATATTTTTCTTTGGGGAGTTTAAGAGAAAAGGGACTGAATTTAACTTGTCATTGTATGGTCTGCCCAAGTTTAAACATAGGGAGGTACATGGCGATGAGAATAAATGCTACAACAATACCGATACCCAAAATCAGTAAAGGTTCCAGTACATTACCCAGTTGTTTTAATTTGCACTCAAGCTCAGTCGTAATATCTGCAGCTTGCTGGTGCAGCATTTTATCAAGCGTATTGGTTTCTTCTCCCACTTTCATTAAAGCGATCAGTTTCTTGCTGTAGATTTTTTCATACTTTCCCAGGTTCTGAGCAAATGAACCCCCTTCAATTATATTTTTGGATATTTCCCCAAACGATATGCTGAAAGGGTAAAAGCGAATGATATCCCCGAGCATCTGCAACGATCTCAATAATGGAATGTTCGCACTGATAAGCAAGTGCATAAGCTGGCAGAACTGCGATTGATAATATAATTTTAAAAGCTCACCGGCAAAAGGAAAACTGAGTTGTACTTCAGCGGTAGCCTGTAGGTACTTTTCGCTTTTTCCATAAAAGTGTTTGATAAACAAAAGCAACGACACAAGAATTGTTATAACAATAAAAATTACCGGTGCGATGCCGGATAACTTAATAATAAAATAAGTTACCCCTGGCAATTCACCTCCCATTCGTGCATATACCTGTTGGAACATAGGCACAACGACCAGAATCATGAACGTAAGTACTAGCACTGCCACGATCAAGATAATAAGTGGATAGCTGAGTGCTCCCGTAAGTATTCTGCGTTGTTCATTTTTTTTGTGGTAATAGGTGTTTAAAAACTCTAAAGACTGATCGAGTTTACCCGTTTCTTCTCCAATCCTGATCACTCCGCAATCCAGATCGGAAAAATTACCGTTTTTCTTTAGTGCAACCCAAAGTTCATCACCAGAGATAATATCTTGATAAACAACCTTTAATATTTTGGATTCATCCTCACTGCCATTTTCGATAAGCAGCTCGAATGAACGGCTAAAGCTCAGTCCCGATTTCAGTAAGGAGGTGAGCTGTGAGAAAAACAGATACTTTTTCTTATCCGTAAATCGATGTAATTTAACTGGGATCTTCATATCTTTCCGTAACATTTAAATAAGCGTAACGGCTGGAGGGCAGCCCATATTCCAGCCACACCGAGTCGCCTGTATTTACGATACAATGAATCAATAAAGAATCTACATGATTGATACGATTCAACGATGGTATGATGCGGTAATTTAAATAGCCGCTAAATAAAGTATCCGTAACTCCCCGCGATTGAAGCATAAAAAACGATTCGCCTATGGTTACAGCGTCGGATCCAATTCCCTGCCCGTAAAAAAGAAACTGGTTATTCCGTTCAACCACACTATCTGCATTTTCCATCAAGTATTCCAAAACCTCGTGGCTATAGAGCATGGCCTGGACGGAGGAAATACGTTTATTTACGGTAAGACTGAATTTCTTAATCATATCGACTCCATCGAAAACCAATGTGAAAATGATGCCGGAAATGATCATGGTCAGTAAAAGCTCTACCAGCGTACTTGCTTTTAACTGCTTGTGTGTAATATACCTCTTTTTTCCCATACTCATTCCTGGTTCACGTGGAGGAAATAATACCCTGTTGATTGTCCACCCTCTATTTTAGAAGATATATGAATTAAAAGAATATCTCCTTTATAGGGAAAGATAGAAACTTTAATCTTACCCCACGGGAAAGAATAGTATCGTTCCTTCGTGTTCTTGTAAACACCTTCTTTTTCAATCAATTGACGGCATTTTTTCAGGTCGTTCTCGATAACGAGATGATTTGGTTGTCTGTTTTCATATACCAGCAGATTGGTCATCGAGTGCATGGCGATAATAAAGAGGATCATAAATATGACTGAAGAGACAATGGTTTCCAGTAAAGAGGTAGCAATTAGTTTTTGCGTCAGTTGTTTCATAACGACAAGTTTATTCCGCAAATAGTTCCATATCCAGTCCCTGTCGGCGTACCACCAGCTTGTCGGCGGTAATATGCACAATATAAAAATCCCCGATTTTCTCTCTTGTACGTGCCATCATTGTTTCTCCCTCAAAGTCCAATAACCCGTAGGTTATCTTACCCGCTTTCAATATGCCTTTGAATTTAAAAGCAGGGCCCTGCACCACATCGGGTTCCGCTGGTAAAAAGTTGGTTGCCTGATTGTCTTGATCAACTTTGGGCTCTTCGCCGGTTTGTAATAAGTTTCTCGATGGCTTTTTCAGGAAAGGGTCATCGTAGTTTAATAACAATACTGCGCTATCGGGTTTGTTTACGAAAGTACGTGGTTGACTCTTTTCTATCGGAGCATCCTCCTTCCTGATAGCTTTTGAGACTCTCCGCGCAATGCTTCCCCAGATTATTATGGATGCCATGAGTAATAAGGAGGTCGTGATCTTCTTATTTTTCATTATTTCCCGTCTCATAAGCCAGCTATTTATAAATAAAAGTTTAATAAACCGATTTTATTTCCTTCCGCGTATATTCACCCGATAGAAAAATTGGATAAGCAATATTGTCATTACGCAATATACGGGTGTTGTACAATGCGCCAGCATATACATTCTGATTGGATGTGAAAAAGCAATCCTTAAGATATACAGCACCCGAGATTTCACCACGAATATTGGTGGTTCCATCCACATATAAAAGTCCTCTGAGCAGTGATTTTTCTGATTGCCGGTAAGCAGGAAACAGCAATCCCTCATCCCTTATCTTACCCTTGATGATCACGTAACCATTGATTTCACTGTTCTCGGAAAGTGACACATAAGGACGGTCAATTTCCGCATCCACAAATATGCCGGAAGGGTACTGAAGCGTTACATTCTCATAAATCAGCACCGTATCACTGCAAAAGATCTGAATGCTTCCTGTAAATCCTTCTTCAATCGTAACTTTTCGGGCACATATAATCACCTCGTTGATTTTCGATGAAGCGGAGATTTTTAATTCCTCTGCAAATAAGACTGCATTCCCCCGAAGTAAGATATCATCCTTGTTCTCTGTTAGTTTAAAGAAACTTGTCGGCATCTGAAAACCATAATAAGTATTGGTTGTTGCCGGTAAATCAACCGCTATACAACGACTTCCTTTCAGATTTTCCGGAAAGGACAAACAGTTTGAATCAATGGGTGGTAACTCCGCATCGGCAATAGCAAGTAGTGAATATGGAATTTCTTCACCTCCATAATACTCACCATCGATCTCAGTATAATTGATACCGTTAAGCGGAATAAAAATTTTACCCCTGAGCTCAGTTTCACCGGACAGGGACAACGCCCTGTTCCGGTCACACAACCAAAGGGCAGCCCTATGATTGCATTCCTGTTTTTTACCCAATAACCTTGTAGATGAAAAACTACCATTGTGGGAAGAAACGCTGACAACCTCGTAAAATCCCCATTGCTTTGTAAGGAAATTTATGATGGAAGTACTGTCTGCTTCGTATAAGCGGTAGTCTTTTTCTTCATTATGATTTCTTAAAAAAGTACTGTCGTTGCAATATAAGACAATGCCTGAATTCAGGTTCTCCTGTTGTTGTTTTTTGTAATGATAGGAAGAATAATGGAAGAAATTCATCTCCCACAAAGAATACACAAAAAGCACAACAAGAATTATTAATACAGAGATTACCAATACCATCGGTAAAGTGACAGCCTTGAGCCTCGTTTTCATATTCAGCCTTTTTTTAATTCATGTATGGTTACATTAGCAACTAGGGTTATCATCCAATGAAAAAGAGGATTTTATTTCTCAAAATAACCTTCATAAACCCCGTTCTCCAGCGTAATACGCAGATAGTAATTTCCATTTGGAAGGGTGGAAGTATCCAGCATGACAAGTCCATACTCGTTTACCTGAGCTATTTGTTGAAGCCCTCCACCTGTTCCTTCTACGCTTACCCATACGGTACCACTGTAGTATTTAATTTCCACCGTAATCCAGCCTTCGTTGTTCCTATATGCGAATACTTCGGTGGCTGTAGCCGATCGCGTGCCTCCTGAACGTTTGATGAGATCAATCGTTTCATTGACCCCGCTCAAGCTATTGTTGGAACCGGTAAATGCGGATAAAAGAATCATCAATCCCAAAGTTGAAAGAATAAGAATAGTTTGTTTCATAGATGTGTTTTTTTATGATTATTGATCATGGGTCAAAATAAGCTGTTTTTTGAATAGATGTCAATAGACGCGAGAAAATCTCACCTTGTTTTTAGTGTTAGTGCATTGATAACGTTGTTGTTGTAAAAATAAATCTCACCTGAAAAATCGATAATTTTTATTGAATGAATGCTTTTTTCTTCTGTTTTTTCTCTTCGTCTCTGTTTTGCGAGTCGACTTTTTTAGGGAAAGGCAATCCGTCAAGAGGTATTATGGTTCACCTGATACACTATTCCATCAGTATCACCCGGTTTTTGCCCTTATGGTCTTTTAGGTAGTAACGATAGGTGGTAAGCATTCGGTGATCCCCGTATTTGATTCTATGATTTCTTGTTTTCTGAAAGTAGACTTTCAAAAACCTCCAAAACATTCGGAGTCGATGTGGAGTTTTTAGGAGTTTCTTTTGGAGTAGTTACCCGGGAGTATATCTGGATACGGACTGCATTCTCAGTTACACCCCAGAATTTTTGGATAT
>ENA-UOOI01001646-UOOI01001646.1-fermentation-metagenome-genome-assembly--contig:-NODE-1646-length-22273-cov-24.933117_pt1 | contig 22273 bp, 23 predicted proteins | sample MGYA00245779_ERZ724027 | MGnify/ENA primary metagenome ERZ724027 (study PRJEB28704, sample SAMN03018318) | fermentation metagenome | biome: anthropogenic terrestrial biome; feature: soil...
CTAATAGGTCGAGGGCTTGACCAAATAATTATACTGTGCAATTTTGAAAGAACAATTTTCTTTCTTTAGTTTAAATCTGGTGATAATGGCGTTAAGGTAACACCCGTTCCCATTCCGAACACGAAGGTTAAGCTTCATTGCGCCGATGGTACTGCAGGGGAGGCTCTGTGGGAGAGTAGGTAGTTGCCAGGTTCAGTTAAATATTTTATTTAACTAACAAATTGTTCCGCGATAGCTCAACGGTGGAGCATTCGGCTGTTAACCGAAGGGTTGAAGGTTCGAATCCTTTTCGCGGAGCCATTTTTATTTTTTGAATGGCTATAATAATAAAGCTAATAATTAATTTACTTCGGTAGATAATTATTAGCTTTTTCTTTTTAAATACGTGAATAATATTTCTAAATTTTGCTAATAAATATATTAACAAATAATTTAGAAAATTTAAATTATTTTAAAAGGAATTTTAACAAATAAATAGAATATACTTATTAAAGCCAAATAGTTTTAAGGGGGAATTGCTTATGAAAGATTTGAAAACAAAAAACTTGAGAAATGTAGGCTTTGTTGGCCACAGCGGATCTGGTAAAACTACATTAGCAGAAGCAATACTTTACTACACTAAGGCAAGCGATAGATTAGGCAAAATAGAAGAAGAAAATACAGTATGTGATTTTGATCTGGAAGAAAAGAAAAGAAAAATATCCATATCCACAGCAATTGCACCATGTGAATATGATAATACTAAAATTAATATAGTTGACATGCCAGGATATTTTGATTTCGTAGGAGAAGCAATAGAAGGTTTAAAGGCTGTTGACACAGTAATAATAGCGGTATCTGGTGTTTCCGGAATAAAAGTTGGTACTGAGAAGGCTTGGGATTATGTTAATGAAAATAAGATGCCAAGATCCTTTTATATAAATAAACTTGACCGTGAAAATAGCAATTTTGATAAAGTTCTTACAAACTTAAAGGATAGGTTTGGTATTTCTATTGTGCCAATTCAATATCCTATAGGAATGGAAAATGAATTTACAGGGGTTGTAAATGTTATTTCAAGAAGGGCAAGAATTTTTAATTCAAAGACAAATAAGATGGAACCAGGAGATGTCCCACCTGACTTATTAGATAAAGTTGATGAATGTAAAAATATGATTATGGAAGCTGTAGCTGAGACAGATGAAAAGCTTTTAGATAAATACTTCTCAGAGGGCCAGTTAAGTGATGAGGAGATATATACAGGTCTGATAAAGGGCTCTATTAATGGAGACATTGCACCAGTAATGTGTGGAAGTGCATTACATGGAATAGGAGTTGAAACATTATTAGAAGATATAGTGGAGTGTTTCCCTTCACCATTAGATGTGGAGGGAAAAAAGACAGTAAGTGTTGATAGCAACACAGAAAAAATGATTAAATTTGAAGAGGACGCACCAGCATCAGCATTTGTATTCAAAACAATTGCAGACCCATTTGTGGGTAAGTTGTCTTTATTTAGAGTTATCAGTGGAAAAATTAAATCTGATACATTAATATATAATTCAAACAAAGATAAGCAGGAGAAGATAGGCACATTGTACTTTTTGAAAGGTAAATCACAAATACCGGCAAATGAAATTACAGCAGGAGATATTGGTGCTGTGTCAAAATTACAATTTACATCAACTGGAGACACTTTATGTGACATAAATCATAAGATAATGTTTGAAAAAATTGATTTCCCTGAGCCTTCTTTATTAAGGGCAGTATTACCAAAATCTAAAAATGATGAAGATAAAATTTCAAACGGTTTAAATAAACTCCTTGAAGAAGATCCAACATTTAAGGTATACAGAGATTTGGAAAATGCTGCAACTATAATATGTGGAACAGGAGAAACTCATTTAGAGGTTATAGCAAATAAGCTTAAAACAAAATTTGGAGTTGATGTTTCTCTTGAATTACCTAAAGTCCCATACAGGGAGACCATTAAAAAAAGTGCAGATGTTCAAGGAAAACATAAAAAGCAATCCGGGGGCCATGGTCAGTATGGAGATGTTAAAATACTTTTCGAGCCTAGAGACGATGGTGATGAATTAGAATTTGTGGATAAAGTTGTAGGAGGTGTTGTGCCAAGACAATATATTCCTGCAGTGGAAAAGGGTTTAAGAGAATGCATTCAGCATGGAGTATTAGCTGGATATCCGGTTATAAGACTCAGAGCAACTCTCCATGATGGATCCTATCACCCGGTAGATTCTTCAGAAATGGCATTTAAAGTAGCAGCCTCTTTAGCCTATAAAAAGGGATTAGCAGATGCTCAGTCTATACTGCTGGAGCCGATAATGCATGTTGAGGTTATTGTACCGGAAGATTATATGGGTGATGTAATTGGAGACATAAATAAAAAACGAGGAAGAGTACTTGGTATGGAGCAGGATGCTAAAAGTCAAAGAGTTATTGCAGAGGTTCCTCAGGCAGAAATGTTTAAATATGCTACAGATTTAAGATCAATGACTCAGGCTAGAGGAAGTTTTACAATGAAATTTGAAAGATACGAGGAGGTACCACCCACAGAGAGTGAAAAAATAATTGAAAAAGCAAAGAAGCAAAATGTTGAAGTATAGTTATAAGAGATCCTTTGCAGTTTAATGCTGCCAAGGATCTTTTCTTTTAAGTATACCTGGTATAATGTTACAGAATATTTTATAAGCTATATGTAAAAAATATTGCTAGGTTTTTATTATTCATCTTAAAGGAGCGGAAGTACATGTCAGACTATCGTTTATGGGTAAATTCAGATATTCAATTACAAGATTATAGTAGTTTTGATGATTATGTAAATATAGTTGATAAAAATGACAATCTTACTATTACATTGCATAATAACAGTGATGAATTAAAAGATATAATGTGTTCTATACTTATAAAGAATAATTTTTCAGTTACCGTAAGGGAAGACCAGGATGGCTGTTGTATTGAAGCAATTAAAAAATAGGTTATAAATTTTAATCTATTAAATATAGAGTTATGATGTAATGATATATAATGGGTATGTTATAATAAAATAAAAACCATAGGAGGTTTCAAAAGTGGAAAAAGATCTTGTAATAGGTATAGACTTAGGGGGAACAAAAATAAGCGGTGCTCTGGCAGATATTAAGGGTAACGTTATTAATAAATATACTATACCAACTAATGCAGACCAGGGAGAGCAAATAGTTCTTCAAAGAATAATATCCGTTATTGATAAGCTGATTGACGAGTCAGTGGAAAATACAGAAAATATTAAAGCAATAGGAATAGGATCACCAGGACCTTTAGATCCTAAAAAGGGAATGATTATCACAACACCGAATTTACCATTTAAAAACTTTAAATTAGTAGAACCAATAAAAAATAAATATAAAATACCTACTTTTTTAGATAATGATGCTAATGTTGCTGCCATAGGAGAATATATGCTTGGAGCTGGAAAAGGAACACAAAACATGGTGTATGTTACTGTAAGTACTGGCATTGGCGGCGGAGCAATTTTAAATGGAAAGATATATAGAGGCAATACTTTTAATGCTCTTGAAGTTGGGCATATGACAATTGAACCACAAGGACCAAGGTGTAATTGTGGTAATTATGGATGTGTTGAAGCACTTGCATCAGGAACAGCAATTGCTAGACAAGCTATAGAGTGTATAAAAAATGGAGATAACACATCTTTATTAAATTATGAAAAGGTTACTGCTGCAGAGGTATTTAAAGAAGCTGCTAAAGGTGATGCTTTATCACAAAAAGTATTAGATAAGAGCCTGGAATACTTGGGAATAGGAGTTGCAAATTTAATAACTATGTTTGATCCTGAAGTATTTGTAATTGGCGGTGGTGTAGCAAATGGAGGCAGCATAGTTTTTGAAAAAGTTCAACAGGTTGTAAATAAAAGATGTTTTCAGGTTATGGCAGAAAACTGCAGAATAGTTCCTGCTATGTTAGGCAATGATGCAGGAGTAATTGGTGCTGTATCACTTGCAATAATGGAAATTAAGTAATTAATGAATAAATATTTTTGAAGCTAATAAATTATTAGCTTCTTTTTGTATAAAAGTATTGAAATTTATGAAAAAATATATTAATATAAAATAAAGGTCAAAGAAAGACAAAGACAAGGAGGCCTAACATGGTTAGATTATCTGATGTAATTGAACAGTTTATAAAAGAGATGATTGAAGATAATAATTCAGGGGAGGTTCAAATACAAAGAAATGAACTTGCAAATCATTTTAGCTGTGCACCGTCTCAAATTAATTATGTACTTACCACCAGATTCACAACAGATAAGGGTTATTATATAGAAAGTAAAAGAGGAGGCGGCGGATGTATAATTATTAAAAGAGTCCTACTTGATGAAAATAAGCCATTTATGGAAGTAGTAAACGAGAAAATTGGAGACAGCATAACCTATGATTCAGCTGCTCAGATAGTTGATGCCTTATATGAATCCGAATTAATAACTAAAAGAGAAGGAAATTTAATAAAAGTAACCATGAATGACAGAACATTGAGTTCATGTACGGAGAGTAAGAATAGATTAAGAGCAGATATTTTGAAATCAATGTTCTTAGTAATAATAACATAGGTGGTATAATGTGGTATAATTTATATAATTTAGAGAGGTGATAATATGTTATGTGAAAATTGTAAGAAAAACGAGGCTACAATTCATATTACTAAAATAGTAAATGGAGTAAAAAGAGAAGCTAATCTTTGTGAAAAGTGTGCAAGAGAAAAACAGGGATTAGATTTAAATAATGACTTCTTTGATGTAGGAGCTCCATTTACATTTCAAAATATTCTAGGTGGGATTGTTGATTATATAAGCCAATCTAATAATAATAATGATAATACGGAACTTGTATGTCCCAACTGCGGCACAACTTATTCTGAATTTAAAAAAACGGGACTATTAGGATGCAGTCAATGCTATAAGAGTTTTAATCAGACAGTTATGCCAATAATAAACAGAGTGCAGCTGGGCTCGGAGCATAAAGGGAAAATACCTAAAAAGTTAGGAAAGGGTATCATTGAAAAGAAAAGGATAGTTACTCTTAAGGAAGAACTGCAAAAAGCAATTGCAGCTGAGGAATACGAAAAGGCAGCTGAACTAAGAGATAAAATAAAAGAACTTCAAAAGGAAATTGGTTAGGAGGAAAGAGTATGGAGAATTGGTTGAATGCTGAAGGAAAAAATGATGATATAGTTATAAGCAGCAGAGTCAGGCTTGCTAGAAATATCAAAGATATACCTTTCCCTGATAAGTTAAGCGCTGAAAAAGGTAAGGAAATTGTTGAAATGATTAATGATTCAATACTTGATTTACCTGAGTATAAGGATAAATTTAAAACCACAAAATTGTGGGAATCTGATTCACTTAACAATAAGACTTATTTTGAAAAGCACTTAATTAGCTATAAATTACTAAGCAATTGTAAAAAGGCTGCATTTATTTCAGATAAAGATGAAACAATTAGTATTATGCTAAATGAGGAAGACCATATCAGAATTCAGTGTATAACTTCAAGCTTAAATTTAGAAGAGGCATATGATACAGCAGATAATCTGGATAATTTAATTGAAAGTAAAGTAGATTATGCCTATGATGAAAGATTAGGATATTTAACAGCCTGTCCAACTAATGTTGGAACTGGAATGAGGGCATCAGTTATGATGCATTTACCTGCTTTATCCATAAGTAATGAAATAACTGATATCTTAAAAGCTGTTTCTCAGGTAGGAATGACAATAAGAGGACTCTATGGAGAGGGATCAAAGGTAAGCGGCAACTTATATCAGATATCTAACCAGATTTCATTAGGTATAACTGAGAAAGAAATAATGAATAACTTAAATGCTGTAATAAATCAAATAATTAATCAGGAAAATATCTCAAGACAGAAGTTAATGCAAAATTATTCATATGAAATTGAGGATAGGATGCATAGGGCTTTAGGAATACTGAAGTCAGCAAGACTGCTTGATTTATCAGAGGGACTAGACTTAATTTCTCAAGTAAGATTAGGAGTAGAATTGGGAATAATTAAAAATGTGGATAAAAAGCTATTAAATAGCTTATTAGTTAATACTCAACCAGCAATGCTGCAGAAAATTTTCAATACAAAGCTAAATGAAAAAGACAAGAATTATTATAGGGCACGAATTGTAAGAGAAACATTAGATCAAAAAAATTAATAAAATAGGGTGGTGATTTTTATGATGTTTGGAAGATTTACCGAAAGAGCACAAAAAGTTTTAGTTTACGCTCAACAGGAGGCACAGAGCCTGCAGCACGGTTATGTAGGTACAGAACATATACTTTTAGGAATATTAGATGAAGAGGGCACGGCTAAGAATATTTTAAATAATATGGGAATAACAGCAGATAGTGTAAGAGAACTTATAGAAGAATATGAAGGAAAAGGGGACATGGATTTATTTAGAAATGAAATCCCCCTTACTCCAAGAACTAAAAGACTTTTAGAAATCAGTCTTTTAGAAGCAAGGGATTTAAATCATAATTATATTAGTCCTGAACACATGCTTCTTGCACTAATCAGGGAAGCAGAAGGTGTGGCTTTTACAATTTTAAGTAATCTCGGCGTTGACTTTGAGAAACTGAGAAAAGAGTTATTAGAAAGTTTATCTGGTGAACAGAATAATTCAGTTAACAATTCAGCTAATGCTGCAAAACAGGACACACCAACTTTGAATCAGTATGGCAGGGATTTAACACAAATGGCCAGTGAAGGAAAGCTTGACCCAGTAATTGGCAGAGATGCTGAGACACAGAGAGTTCTTGAAATTTTATGCAGAAGAACAAAAAATAATCCCTGCTTAATTGGTGATCCTGGAGTTGGAAAAACTGCAATTGCTGAAGGCTTGGCTGAGAAGATAGTTGCTGGAAATATACCTGAAATATTAAAGAATAAAAGAGTAGTTACTTTAGATTTATCTTCTATGGTAGCAGGATCAAAATATAGAGGTGAATTTGAGGAAAGACTTAAAAAGGTAATGGATGAAATAAGAACCTCTGGCAATGTAATATTATTCATTGATGAAATTCATACAATAATAGGAGCAGGTGGAGCAGAAGGGGCAATTGATGCATCAAATATTTTAAAGCCTTCACTTGCAAGAGGAGAAATTCAGTGCATTGGTGCCACAACTATTGATGAATACAGAAAGTATATAGAGAAGGATACGGCACTTGAAAGAAGATTTCAGCCAATAGTGGTTGGAGAACCTACAAAAGAAGAGGCAGTGCAAATACTGCAGGGTTTAAGAGATAAATATGAAGCTCACCATAGAGTAAAAATCACAGATAATGCAATTTTAGCTGCAGTGAATTTGTCTGATAGATATATCACAGACAGATATCTTCCGGATAAAGCTATAGACCTTATGGATGAGGCTGCTGCCAAGGTAAGAATTGAAAATATGACAACACCTCCTGACTTAAAAAATATAGAGTCTGAACTTGAAAAGACTACAAAGGAAAAAGAGGATGCAATTCGAGTACAGGACTTTGAAAAAGCTGCTAAGCTGAGAGATAATGAAAAACAACTTAAAGATAAATTAGATGGACTAAAGAATGACTGGAAGACATATAAAGAAGTATCAAATCTAAAAGTTGACGAGCCGCAGATTGCTGCAGTTGTATCCAAGTGGGCTAACATTCCAGTTGAAAAACTTACTGAAAAGGAATCTGAAAGGTTACTAAAACTTGAAGAAATCCTGCATAAGAGAGTTATAGGTCAGGATGAAGCAGTAAAATCAATATCAAGAGCTGTCAGAAGAGCAAGGGTAGGATTAAAGGATCCCAAAAGGCCAATTGGTTCATTTATTTTCCTGGGACCTACTGGTGTTGGTAAAACAGAGCTATCTAAGGCATTAGCTGAAGCAATGTTCGGTGATGAAAACAATATGATTAGAATTGATATGTCAGAATATATGGAGAAATATTCAGTATCAAGATTAATTGGATCACCTCCAGGATATGTTGGATTTGATGATGGAGGACAGCTCACGGAGAAAGTAAGAAGGCACCCATACTCTGTAGTATTATTTGATGAAATAGAAAAGGCACATCCTGAAGTATTTAATATACTATTACAGATATTAGAGGATGGCAGATTAACAGATGGAAAAGGAAAGACTGTAAACTTTAAGAATACTATTATTATTATGACATCAAATGTAGGAGCATCTACTATAAAAAAACAAAAGTCTATGGGATTTGCTTTAAATGGTGAATCAGAAAAAGAAACAGAATATGAGAGCATGAAAGAAAATGTCATGGAAGAACTGAAGAAATCTTTCAGACCTGAGTTTTTAAATAGAATAGATGACATTATAGTATTCCATCAGCTGGATGAAAAAGATTTACTTCAAATAGTAAAATTAATGCTTAGAACAGTAACGAAAAGATTAAAAGAGCAGGATATAAGTTTATTATTTGACAATGAATCACAAAAATATCTGACCAAAGAGGGATTCGATTTAAACTATGGTGCAAGACCATTAAGAAGAGCCATAACAAAAACTGTTGAAGATAAGCTTTCAGAAGAGATCTTAATGGGACATGTAAAAAAAGGAGACACTGTAAGTGTTGGGGTAAAGGATAATGAATTGAATTTCCAAAAGGTAGATCAAAAGGTAGCTCAATAAGATTATAAGACTCTGTATAAAAAATACAGAGTCTATATTTTTAAAGTTTTATTTCATATGGTAAATAAAAAGATAAAATATGTTTATATTGGTATAGACAACTATAGGTATATAGGTTATAATATATATAGTGAAATCAATCAGGCAAATAAAATTTATTTATATAATATTTAAGGGAAGAGGTAGATTATTAATGAGAGTTGTTACAGTAAAAGATTATAATGAATTAAGCAAAGCAGCAGCACTTGAGATTGCTGAAACAATAAATAACAAAATGGATTGTGTTTTAGGATTAGCTACAGGAAGTACTCCTGAGGGAACATACAAGGAGTTAATTAACCTATATAATGAAGGCAAGGTGGACTTTTCATCTGTAACATCTTTTAATCTTGATGAATATAAGGGATTACCAGCAGGCCATCCTCAAAGTTATAGATATTTTATGAATAGTAAATTATTTGACCATATTAATATTAATAAAGATAATACATTTGTTCCAAACGGAATGGCAGATGACATTAAGGCCGAGTGTGCAAGCTATGATGAAAATGTGGCAAAGCATGGTGGAATTGATATTCAAATTTTAGGAATAGGTCAAAATGGTCATATTGGTTTTAATGAGCCATCAGAGTTCTTATATATGAATACTCATCTTACAAATCTGACTCAAAACACAATTGATGTAAACTCAAGATTTTTTGATTCAAAAGATGAAGTACCAACACAGGCTATTACAATGGGCTTAGGCAGTATAATGAAGGCAAAGAAAATATTATTACTGGCTAACGGCAGTAACAAAGCAGAGGTAATTGGGAAACTTGTTGAAGGTAAAATAAGTACTAATATACCAGCATCAATTTTACAAGTCCATAGAGATGTAACAGTAATAGTTGATGAAAGTGCAGCAGCTTGTTTAAAAAAACATTGATAAGAAAATAAACATTATAGAGTAATTATTAAATAAGTAAGATACTTGTTATAAAATAAAATGACAAGTATCTTATTTTTTTGCCATATTTCTGTTTTAAGACAACTAAAAATGATAAAATAAGGTATAATATACTTTTAGATGAGTATAGGAGCTGATGTAATGGGAAAAGTAAAAACCGTATTTGTATGTCAACAGTGCGGATATGAGTCATTAAAGTGGATGGGAAAATGTCCGGGCTGCGGTGAGTGGAATACCATGGCTGAAGAGGTAAAGGCTTCCCAGGATAAAAGTATTCTAAGTATTATAACAAATAGTTTACCTAAAAAAATAACTGATATAAAATCTAGTGAATATGAAAGAATGGACACTGGAATTAAAGAGTTAAACAGAGTATTAGGTGGTGGACTTGTAAGAGGGTCACTTACACTTATATCTGGTGCACCTGGCATTGGAAAATCAACACTTTTACTTCAGACTGCTGAATATATTGCTGAGAAATATGGCAAGGTATTGTACGTTTCTGGGGAAGAGTCTGAGGAACAAATAAAAATGATAGGCGACAGATTAAAAGTTCACAGTTCTAATTTGTATGTTGTACCTGAAACAAATATGGATGCAATAGGGGAACATATAAAAAATATTAATCCTGTTTTTGTCATAATGGACTCAATTCAGACACTATTCAAACCAAATATTACTTCCGCACCTGGAAGTGTGTCTCAAGTTCGCGAAACAGCTAACGATATAATGAGAATAGGGAAAACAAATAATATATCATTTTTTATTGTCGCTCATATCACTAAACAGGGGGAACTAGCCGGACCAAGGGTTTTAGAGCATATGGTGGATACGGTGCTTTCCTTTGAGGGTGAAAGAACTGAAGAGTTTAGAATTCTTAGGACAGTAAAAAATAGATTCGGGACTACAAGTGAAATTGGAGTATTCGAAATGAAAGAAGAGGGACTTATTGAAATTTATAATCCTTCGCAAGTATTTTTAGAGGATACTTCATTTCAAAAAGAAGGCTCAATTGTAATTGGAATAATGGAAGGAACAAGGCCTATATTAGTTGAAATTCAGGCACTTGTAAGTGAGACAAAGGCAATAATGCCAAGAAGGACTGCTGTTGGTATTGATATACAAAGGTTAAATTTAATATTAGCTGTTTTAGAAAAAAAATTAAAGATACCCTTTTATTCATCAGATGTATATGCTAATGTTGTAGGTGGGCTTAATATAGAGGGCACTTATGCAGACCTAGGGTTAGCACTAGCATTAATATCAAGTGCAAAAACAAAGGAAGCCGGTATGGAAAATTTACTTGTTATAGGAGAAGTAGGACTTATTGGAGAGGTCAGACCAATTTCCATGTGTGAAAGAATTGTAAATGAAGGTATAAAAATGGGATTTAAAAATTTTATTATTCCAAAAAGGAATTCTGAAAAAATTAGAAATAATACAGTTAATATAATCGGTGTTTCTTCTTTAAAAGAGGCAGTAGCAAAAGTATTTTAAAAATAATTATTTAGGGTGAGAAATTTGAGGATAGAAAAAGATAAAGAATTAATGAATATACTTAAAATGATGGCACCAGGCACACCTTTAAGAGAGGGACTTGAAAATATTTTAAGAGCTAAAACTGGTGGATTGCTTGTTATTGGTGATACTGAGCAGATTTTACAAATGGTAGATGGCGGCTTTTGTATAAATGCTGACTATAATCCTTCAAATGTATATGAGCTTGCAAAGATGGATGGAGCACTAGTAATAAGTTCTGACTTAAAAAAAATAGTTTACGCCAATACTCAATTAATTCCTGCAAGTACAACTCCTACTATGGAAACTGGAACAAGGCATAGAACAGCAGACAGAGTTGCAAAACAGACTGGGATATTAGTTATTGCAATATCTCAAAGGAGAAACATAATAACCGTATATAAGGGAAATATAAAATATGTCTTAAGAGACAGCAGTGTTATTCTTGGAAGAGCAAACCAGGCACTGCAGACTTTAGAAAAATATGTGTCAGTACTGGACAGGGTTGTGGGCAATTTAAACATATTGGAATTTCAGGACTTATCAACATTATTTGACGTTGTAACTGCGATTCAGCGTACAGAAATGGTAATGAGAATAGTAGGCGAAATAGAAAGATATATATGTGAACTAGGCAATGAAGGAAGACTTATTTCAATGCAGTTAAATGAATTAATTAGAAGTGTAGAGCAGGATGGTATATTGCTTATAAGAGATTACTGCCAGGATGATTATGATTATAATGAAATATATAAGCAAATACAAAATATGAGCTCCGAGGAACTATTAAACCTGGATCTTATTTCTAAGGCCTTAGGATATGTTGGAGTGCCTTTAGTGGATACTTTGATTTCACCAAGAGGGTACAGAATGTTAAGTAAGATTCCCCGAATACCAGCTAATGTAATTGATAATTTAGTGAAGAATTTTAAAGAATTAAAAAGTGTGATGGATGCTACTTATGAGCAGCTGGATAATGTGGAGGGAATTGGAGAAGCAAGAGCTAAGGCAATAAAAAATGGATTAAGAAGGCTAAGAGAGCAAATAATGATAGATAATAATTATAATGAGAAATAATGACTATATACTTGAAATATATATAGTCATTATTATACTACCTGAGTGAGTATTTTCCTAGTGTACCTATTCTATCGTATTCCTTCAGCAGAATATCATATAAATTTAGATCCAATGTATTGCATAGAGATGCTAAATAGAATAAATGGTTTCCAATTTCCTGTTCAATAACATCTCTGCAGTTATTGCATAACTCACCTTCAACATGAGTCTTTAAACAGTTTTCCAATGACTCAATATTAACATTGTCTTTTTCATTAGGAAGAGTTTGCTTTTGTGCGTTTACTTTTATACATCCACAGTTTGTTACAGACTTTACAACAGCTCTATTTATTCTAGAATCTGACTCCTGTAGTTTTGTAATTATATCCAAAATGCTTTTATGCCTTAAAAGGGAATCATTTACTGCATTTTGAAAGTTATCAAAAATAATATCTTTCATCAGCTTCAACTCCTTACAAAGATTTAATAGCTGTATATGCTTCAATTATAATTTTTTTCTGATTATTTTGTCAATAAAGGTAATACATTATATAAAACAAATTTCACTGCATATTCTATATAATAAATTAGATAAGTAATTTTTCATAGGGGGATATATTATTAATTATTAAATAAATTATTAATTAATATATGAATTATTGAAAAAAAGTAATTAATAATATATAGTTTAAATAAGGTATGTTTTAGAATGAAAAAATTGTTAATAATTAAAAGAGGAGGTGAAATCATTGATTAAGAAGATTTTAAGAGGACTTTTTACAATGATCGGATTAATTTTGGGATATTACATTGCAAATGAAACTTCCAAGATGAGCTATTTTTTAAAGCTGGGCAATTTTAATAGTACGGTGAATTTGATTTTATTCTTGGTTCTTTCAACAATTTTATTTGGATTCATATTTTTTATGATTTCTCCGTGGATGATTTCCTGGATAATGAAAGTTATGGACTATTTTGAAGGGAGTATTCAAAGGCTCCCGGCTAATGAAATATTATTTGGTACTGCAGGTGCCATAGTGGGACTTATAATATCTGCTTTCTTTTTAAATTTAATAGGGAAAATTCCTTATGTTGGTATCTTTTTAGCTTTTGTAGTTGCAGTATTAATGGCAGCATTAGGTGCTAATATATCAATTAAGAAAAGAGAAGAAATAACTTCATGGTTCTCAAATATAAAGAAGTCAAGCCCCCCAAAAGAAAAAAAGACTAAAGGACATAAAGGTACACCAAAGGTATTGGATACATCGGTAATAATAGATGGAAGAATATTTGACATCTGTCAGACTGGATTTGTAGAAGGCACTTTGGTAATTCCAAATTTCGTTTTGGAGGAACTAAGGCATATAGCCGATTCATCTGATGGATTAAAAAGGAACAGAGGAAGAAGAGGACTGGATGTTTTAAACAAAATTCAGAAGGAATTAAACATTGAAGTGGAAATCTATGAAAAGGATTTTCCTGAGATAGCCGAAGTTGACAGTAAACTTTTAAAATTGGCACAATTACTTAATGGTAAGGTAATAACAAATGATTATAATTTAAACAAGGTAGCTGAATTTCAAGGGGTTCCTGTATTGAATATAAATGAGCTGGCGAATGCTGTCAAACCTGTAGTCCTTCCTGGCGAAGAGATGACTATTCAAATAATTAAGGATGGTAAAGAATCAAGTCAGGGAATCGGATACCTTGATGATGGTACTATGATTGTTGTTGAAGGCGGACGAAAGCATATTGGAGAAATAATGAATGTTGTAGTAACTTCGGTGCTTCAGACGGCAGCAGGAAGAATGATTTTTGCAAAACAAAAGGATTAAACGATAAAAATGAGTACAAAATCAAGCGGCACTGTGATAACTCGCCCTATGCAGGGGGAGTTTTTTGATTCAGAAGTCATGGAAGCAATAGTAAACAATTTAGATTTAGGAGAGTAATTATAATGGAATTGAATTTAGAAATGATTAAACAAGCCATGAGCAGCATTAAGGGAGTGGTTAGAAAAACTCCTTTAATTTATTCTAGTACATTCTCTAATTTAAGCGGCAATAATATTTATCTAAAGTGTGAAAATAAACAAAAGACAGGTGCCTTTAAACTAAGGGGAGCATATAATAAGATTGCCAGCTTAACAGAAGATGAAAGAAAAAAAGGAGTAATAGCATCATCAGCTGGCAATCATGCACAGGGAGTGGCATATGCGGCAACAGCTTTTGGAGTAAAGTCTACCATTGTCATGCCTATAACTGCACCATTGTCCAAGGTTCAGGCTACAAGGAGATATGGAGCTGAAGTTGTTCAATTTGGAGAAGTGTATGATGAATGCTATGAAAAAGCAGTTGAAATTCAAAAATCACAGGGATTAACTTTTATACATCCATTTAATGATATACAGGTTATGGCTGGTCAGGGAACAATAGCTTTAGAAATATTAGAGGAACTGCCTGAAACAGATATTATTTTAGTGCCAATCGGAGGAGGAGGATTAATATCAGGTATTGCAGTAGCTGCAAAATCTATAAAACCTGATATTAAGGTAATAGGAGTTCAAGCTGGTCTTATTGCGTCAACAAAAATGTCATTAGAAAAAAATGAAATAGTAACAGTACCAGGTGCCAAATCTCTGGCAGATGGGATTTCTGTAAGAACACCAGGAAATTTGTGCTTTGAATATATTAAAAAGTATGTAGATGATGTGATTACTGTTACTGAGGATGAAATTGCCCATTCAATATTTATGTTAATGGAAAGAGCTAAATTAGTAACTGAGGGAGCTGGAGCTGTACCATTAGCTGCAATATTAGCAGATAAGCTGAGCTTTAAAGGCAAAAATATAGTTTCTTTAATAAGCGGCGGCAATATTGATATAGCAATGATTGAGAAAATAATTGACAGGGAATTAGTCAGGCAGACAAGAAGACTGCGATTTACAATAGAAATACAGGATAAAGTCGGACAGCTGGGATCACTGGTTACCAATATTGTTTCATTAGGAGCAAACATAGTTAAAACAAGGCAGGATAATAACTGGAATGAAAAAGGGCTGGATTATGCTTATGTATCATTTGAAGTAGAAGTACAGTCAAAGGAACATGCAGATATTTTAGTGGATAAGTTGAGGGAAAGAGGATATAATTTAGAATTAAGCAGATAATTTTTAAAATGGCTATATTATATTTATGACTTTAGTTATAAAATAAGTATAATATAGTCATTAATTATAATATGAATTAATTTATAACATCCCATTTGACATAATCAAGGAGAGATAAAATAGTTTATAAATATATAACTTTTATGTTGCACATAATAAAGAAGTTTATGAAAAAGAAAAAAGATTTGTTAGCGGCATGGATTTTTCTAAATGGCTTAATAATGAGTATATACCTAATAATCAAGATAAACTTTGGATAAAAGAAGTATCTTCAAAATCAGTTAAACAGGCTATTATGAATGGTGAGAAAGCTTTTAAAAAGTTTTTTAATTGTAAATCTGGCTTCCCAAAGCTTAAGAAAAAGAAAAATCAAGATGTTAAAGCCTACTTTCCCAAAAACAATAAAACTGATTGGACTATTGAAAGGCATAGAATTAAAATACCAACTTTAGGCTGGGTTAGACTCAAGGAATACGGTTATATACCAGCTAATGGCAGAGTAACAAGTGGAACAGTAAGTCAGAAAGCTGATAGATATTATGTTTCCGTATTAGTTGATGAAGATATCCAAGTAAACAATAAACCCCATTCAGAAGGAATAGGTATAGACCTTGGACTAATGGATTTTGCAATTTGCAGTAATGGAATAACTAAAAAAAATATAAACAAAACTTCAAGAGTTAAAAAATTACAAAAGAAACTAAAACGTGAGCAAAGAAAACTTTCAAGGAAATATGAAAGTTTAAAATTAAGAAATAAAAAAGAGAAAGGGGAAGCTGCTCGTCAAAATATCCAAAAACAAATAGTCAAGGTACAAAAACTTCATCAAAGACTTACAAATATTAGAACTGATTATATTAATAAAACAGTAAGTGAGTTAATAAAGCAAAAACCAAGCTTTATAACAATAGAAGATTTAAATGCTTCAATCAATTTAGCTAATGCTAAAGAATATAAGATAGCTTAATTAAACAAGCGCTTATATGTGTACCGAAGGCTATTTCGGGAATTTACGCCTGTGGAGTGCTATACAAACTGTAGTAGCTTAGGCAAGGCAGAGTACAATGAAACAGGAATTTTCTCAGTATGGATAGATTTGACCATATTTTGAGTAGCAGGAAATTTTAATGAAGATATATAACACGCTGACTAAGAAGAAGGAGGAGTTTGTAACCATAAATCCTAAAGAAGTAAATATGTATGTTTGCGGGCCAACAGTATATAATTACTTTCATTTAGGAAATGGAAGAACATTTATAGTTTTTGATACCATAAGAAGATATTTAGAATACAAGGGATATAAAGTCAATTTCGTTCAGAACTTCACTGATATAGATGATAAAATGATAAAGAAAGCAAATGAACAGCAGATTACAGTAAAACAGTTAGGTGATAAATTTATCAGAGAATATTACACTGATGCAGACAGGCTTCACATTAAGAGGGCCACAGTTAATCCCAGGGCAACTGAATATATAAATAAAATTGTTTCTTTCGTAAGTGAACTAATTAATAAAGGATATGCTTATGAAATAGACGGGGATGTTTATTTTAGTACAAAGAAATTTAATGAATATGGCAAGCTTTCAGGGCAAAATATTGATGAACTTCAGGCTGGAGCCAGAATAAATATAGATGAAAGAAAAACTGATCCAATGGATTTTGCATTGTGGAAAAAGCAAAAACCTGGTGAACCTGCATGGGAAAGCCCATGGGGCTTGGGAAGACCAGGGTGGCATATAGAATGCTCATGCATGGCATATAATGTTTTAGGTGAAACAATAGACATTCATGGTGGTGGAACAGATTTGATATTCCCTCATCACGAAAATGAAATAGCACAAAGTGAAGCATTAACAGGTAAACCCTTTGCCAATTACTGGATGCATTCCGCCTTTGTAAATGTGAACAATCAGAAGATGTCAAAATCCCTGAATAACTTTTTTACTGCAAGAGAGGTATTAGAAAAGTATGATGCTGATGTAATAAGATTTTTTATGCTTTCAGCTCACTATAGAGCTCAGATCAATTTTAGTGATGAACTCCTTGAGTCTGCTAAATCATCTGTGGAAAGACTTTATAATTCGTTATATAATTTAGAGAGCTTACTTAATGAAGTTAAATTAGAAAATATACAGGAAGCTGAAAATGATTATTATAAAGATTTATTAAAATATAGGGATAAATACATAGAGAAGATGGATGATGATTTTAACACAGCAGATGCTATATCGGTTATATTTGATTTAATAAAGGACATAAACATTCATGTGGATGTTAATGCTTCAAAGGAATTAATTAATAAATGCATAAGTTTGATTAGGGAACTTGGAGAACCTTTAGGCATTCTTCAAAAAACGACCAAAGATAATCTGGAGAAAGATATTGAAAAACTAATAATGGAAAGACAGCAGGCAAGGAAGGAAAAAAACTGGGCACTGGCAGATAAAATAAGAGATGAATTAAAATCACAGGGCATAACTTTGGAGGATACACCACAAGGAGTTAGATGGAAAAGAGTTTAGAAAAGGCGGAATTAAAATGGAATTTGAATTACTTGAAAATAAATTTACTAAGGATCAATGCAGACAGTTAAATCCACTGGTATTAGCTTATGTAGGAGATGCAGTTTATGAAATGTTTGTGAGAATTTATCTGGTCAGTGAGAACAATGATATGTCAGCTCATAAGCTTCATGTAAATGCAATATCCTACGTAAAAGCCCAGGCACAAAGTAATTTTATTTTGGCAATTGTGGATAGCTTAAATGATGAAGAACATTGGATTTTTAAAAGGGGAAGAAATGCAAAATCACCAACCTCACCTAAAAATGGAGATATAATAGAATACAGAAATGCTACAGGGCTTGAAGCGCTAATAGGATACCTATATTTAACGGAACAGATGGATAGGTTAAATTATATATTTAAAGAAATTGTTGATTTAAAACATAAGCAAAAAAGTTAAATAGATATATAGGTAAATAGATATAGTACATAACAGCTAAATAAAAAACCATAGATATGAAAGGAGTTTTATTTTGAGTAAAGCTGATAATATTTTTATTGAAATGTGCAAAGATATACTTGAAAATGGAGTTTCATCTGAAGGCCAAATTATAAGGGCTAAATGGCCTGATGGTACACCTGCTCATACAATTAAGAAATTTTGTGTTATTAATAGATATGACCTTTCCAAGGAATTCCCTATTCTTACATTAAGGCCAACAAATTTAAAGGCAGCAATAGATGAATTGCTTTGGATATGGCAAAAGAAATCCAATAATGTTAAAGATCTTAACAGCCACATTTGGGACAGCTGGGCAAATGAAGATGGCTCTATAGGCAAAGCTTATGGATATCAACTTGGTATCAAGCATAAATACCAGGAAGGAGAATTTGATCAAGTTGATAGGGTATTATATGATTTAAAGCACAATCCATATAGTAGAAGAATTATGGTTAATATGTACAATCATAATGATTTACATGAAATGAATTTATATCCTTGTGCATATAGCATGACATTTAATGTTACAGGTAAAAAACTTAATGCTATACTTAATCAACGATCACAGGATGTTTTGGTGGCCAACAATTGGAATGTATCTCAATATGCAATACTTGTACATATGCTGGCTCAGGTAAGCAATTTAGAGGCTGGAGAATTTGTTCATGTTATTGCAGATGCACATATATATGACAGGCACATACCTTTAATTAAAGAACTTATTCAAAGGACTCCTTATGCTGCGCCTAAATTATTAATTAATCCAGATAAAAAAGATTTTTATGATTTTAAGGTTGATGACTTTGTATTAGAAGGATACAAAAGCGGTGCTCAAATAAAGAATATCCCTGTTGCTATATAGGAGGCGGATGACATGAAAGCTATTGTTGCTGTAGACTTGAATTGGGGAATTGGCTGTGGAGGCAGATTATTGCAGTCAATTCCGGAAGATATGAAGTTCTTCAAACAAATGACATTGGGGAAAGTTGTGGTTATGGGAAGGGAAACATTTGAATCTTTTCCTTTGAAAAATCCTCTGAAGGACAGAGTAAATATTGTGCTTAGTAAAAATGAAAGCTTTAATGATGACAGAGTGATTATATGCCGTTCGGTTAATGAAGTATTTGAAAAGATAAAGAGATATCCAATGAATGATGTATTTGTAATAGGAGGAGAGTCAATATACTCTCAGTTTTTACCATACTGTACAGAAGCCTATGTTACAAAAATACAAAACACATATCCTGCTGATAAGTACTTTGCTAACCTGGATAAAGAAAGCGGCTGGGCATTAGTATCTGTTAGCGAATTAAAAAATTATAATAATATACAATACAGTTTTAATAAATATGTAAACAATATAGGAAAGAGGAATAATGGTGAACAAAACAAATAATAGAAATAAAGAAAGCAAAGGCAGAGAAGGAAGATATGTGTCTAAAGATGCAAGAAAAAATGAAAATAAATATAAAAATGTAAAAGGGATTACAGAAAAAGCTCCAGCTAATTACAAAAAGAGTTTTGAAAATAATGAATCAAAGGAAATACGTGAGGATATTGTAGAAGGCAGGAATGCCGTGATTGAAACTCTAAAGGGACAAAGTACTGTGGAACAGATATTAGTTGCGAAAGGTGATACTTCAGGCTCCATAAGTGTTATTACAGCACTTGCTAAAGAAAAAGGGGTTGTAATAAAAGAAGTTGATAGAAGAAAACTTGATTCAATGTCTGTAACTGGATCTCATCAGGGTGTAATAGCTCAAGTAACACCATTTAAATATTGTGAAGTAGAAGATATTTTAGAGTATGCAGATAAAAAAGGCGAAGAACCTTTCATAGTAATATTGGATGAAATAGAAGACCCGCATAATTTCGGGTCAATAGTAAGAACTGCAGAAGCATGCGGAGTACATGGCATAATTATTCCTAAAAGAAGAAATGTAGGAGTAACACCTGCTGTTTATAAATCCTCAGCAGGTGCAGTTGAACATATGATGATTTCTAAAGTTACAAATATTAATTCTGTTATTGATAAGCTAAAAGCAAAAGGTATTTGGATTTATGGAGCTCATATGGAAGGCAGTAAATACAGTTATAATGTGGATTTTTCAGGAGGGACCGCTTTAATAATTGGAAGCGAAGGCAGAGGAATATCAAAGCTTTCAAAAGAAAAGTGTGATGTACTTGTTAAAATACCAATGGTAGGAAAAATTTCATCTTTAAATGCTTCAGTGGCAGGTGGAATACTAATGTATGAAATATTAAAACAAAAAATAACTAAAGAAGTAAAGTGAAAACAATATTTGTAGATGGTTATAATGTAATTAACAGTTGGTCTGACCTTCGAGCTGCGAAAGATATTAATCTGGAAATCGCCAGACAAAAGTTAATTGAAATTCTTGAAAATTATGCAGTATACAATAATTGTAAATTATACTTAGTATTTGATGCTCATTTAAAAAAAGGCAGTTTGGAGAAGAGGGAAGAAATAAATTCAAATATAATAGTAGTGTATACTAAAGAGGGAGAGACTGCAGATAGTTTTATTGAAAAGAATGTAAATAATATTGGCAGAAAAATAGATGTGTCTGTAGTAACTTCTGATTCCCTTGAACAGCAGGTTGTATTTCAAAGGGGTGCCACCAGAATGTCATCCTTAGAATTTTACCATGAGGTTACGTGTAGTGAACAAGCGATTAAAAAGAAATTAAATAAGATAAAAAGTTCAAATAAGTCGACTCTTGAGGAAAGACTTGATAAGGATATACTGGAAGTGCTAGAAAAAATTCGAAGAAGCGACTAAATTTACTTGACTGAAAAATTATATGTAATGTATAATTGTTTTGTGGCTTATATTTAGATTGGGGGGAGATAGCTTGGATAATGGGGTTATGAAAAACAAAGCAACTTCCATATATGAAGATAAAATGGATGAGGAAGTAGCAGTTTTAGCTAAAAATGGGGACATAAAGGCACAGGAATTTCTTATAAACAAATATCAGAATTTTGTTAAAGCTAAGGCTAAATCTTATTTTTTAATTGGAGCTGACAAGGAAGATATATATCAAGAGGGAATGATAGGGTTATATAAGGCTATAAGAGATTTTAGAACCGATAAATTATCATCTTTTAAAGCTTTTGCAGAGCTTTGTGTTACAAGACAGATTATTACTGCAATAAAAACTGCAACAAGACAGAAGCATATACCTTTAAACACCTATATATCTCTTAATAAGCCTATATATGACGAGGATTCTGACAGAACACTCATGGATGTTTTATCAGAAGCAAAAGTTGCAGATCCCGAGGAACTAGTTATAAGCAGAGAAGAATTAAATCATATTCAATCTGAAATTGGAGAAGTTTTGTCTAGTTTAGAAATGGAAGTATTAATGTCATATTTAGATGGAAAGTCCTATCTGGAAATTGCCTGCGATTTAGATAGACATGCTAAATCAATTGATAATGCACTGCAAAGGGTAAAAAGAAAGCTGGAAAAGTGTTTAAATAAATAATTTTTAAATACATATTGACAAACCAGCATTATTATATTAAAATTTATAATCGGTATATGTATTATATCATTGCTATTGAGCGGGAGTAGTTCAGCGGTAGAACACTAGCTTCCCAAGCTAGTTGCCGCGGGTTCAATTCCCGTCTCCCGCTCCAATAATAAAAAATTGCCCACGTAGCTCAGTAGGTAGAGCGTCACCTTGGTAAGGTGGAGGTCACCAGTTCGATCCTGGTCGCGGGCTCCAAAAAAATTATAGCTTACACACAACACACCAGGGTAAGTTTACTTGATGAGGGAAATGTTAATTCAAAGGGAGGAAATGAAAAATGGCAAAAGCAAAATATGAAAGAACAAAACCACA
>ENA-UOOI01001647-UOOI01001647.1-fermentation-metagenome-genome-assembly--contig:-NODE-1647-length-22262-cov-4.338632_pt1 | contig 22262 bp, 15 predicted proteins | sample MGYA00245779_ERZ724027 | MGnify/ENA primary metagenome ERZ724027 (study PRJEB28704, sample SAMN03018318) | fermentation metagenome | biome: anthropogenic terrestrial biome; feature: soil; material...
CTCCCATCGTATTCATTGTTGTCTGCAGGGGAAACCATCCCAGCAGATAGGCAAAAACAATCTGTAAAACCAGTGCAACGATAAAGTACGGAATCGGATAGATACAGATCGCGATTCCCTCCATAATTCTGGACGAACGCTTATTCTTACGAAATCCGGCCTGAAGGCCGATCACATTCCCTACTACCCATGCAATTACTGTTGTTGTAAGTGACAGGCATAGTGTATAGGGCAGATACGTGGCAATAATCTCACCTGCGGGTGTCGGATAGCTCATCAAAGAGGGGCCGAAGTCAAAGTGCAAAAGACCATGCCAGAGGAAACTGCCATACTGCTGCAATAGAGAACCCTCCAGTCCGAATTGTACCCGCAGCGATTTCCGAAGTGAATCCATCTGAGCGGGATCCATCTGACCGGAACGAGATTCAATCTGACCGATCATGTTTTCCACGGGGTCCGAGGGAAACATGCGCGGAATGAAAAAGATAAAGGTCACACCAATCCAGATTGTAAAAATCCAGGTAATGAGTCGCAGTCCCAGATATTTGCGGAATTTCAAGTGAAATCACCTCATTTCGATTCATCTGTCACAGGCGAAATCTCTGGTGTCATATATTTGAAGCAGCTCCACCACCACCAAGGTCCATTATATGGGTTCTCGGCATTCGGATAATTGGTCCAGTGTGTGCTGTTCGTCGGAACAAATTTCACTCCCGAATGGAATCCGATAAATGGCATATCCTCAATCGCAATCTTCATGAAATCCATTCCCAGCTGATAGGACTTTTCATCATCCGGTGACAGTGTTGCCATCTCATGGATAATCTTCGTGGCCTCAGGATTATTCCATCTTGCCCCTTGACCTGATCCACGTTCACCATATGGCACGATCAGATCGGCATCCCATCCGTTGATCTGGGAATAGATATCTTTGGTGATTCCGCCTGTCGGCCAATAACCTGCAATATCAAACTCACCTGTGGCAGCGTGTGTATCCCAGGTCGCACTGCTTTCGCTGGAAATGTTGCATTTTAGTCCGAATTTTGTCAGCTGATCATATGCGGCCTGTACTCCGCGGCCTGCCTGAGCTTCTGTGTCAGCCAGATAGGTCATGTTAATGGTGAATGGTTTCCCATCAAAGTACCATCCGTTATCCTCTTTGGTCAGTCCTGCCTTTTTCAAAAGCTTTTCCGCCGCCTGGGGATCATATTTCCAGCATCCAATGCCGAATAGATCGATCAGTTCATCTTTATCGCCGGGAATCTCATATCCCTTCGCTTTCAGTTTTTCTGCCATGCGATCGGCATAGCCGGAATCAAAGGGTTTGACTGTCGTCCCGTCTCCGAGATCCAGAGTAAAATCTTCCACCCAGGACTCAAGTGGCAGATAGTACATTTTCTGCATAGCATTCGTCGCTGTTAAGATTGGGAATGGACTCGCCCGTCCGACACCGTCAAAGATCGTGTCAGAGATTTCATCAAAATTCATGGCCATTGCAATGCCCCACCGGAAGTCCGGATTGTCATAAGGCGCCCCTTTCCCGATGGAAAATGTAAGTCCCTTCGAACAGGGATCGTCGCTGGTCGCATACGGAAAGTCATGATACCAACAAGAAATCTTGTCATTATCTTTCATCATCGTCTCAAGCATCTCAGGTGTCACTTCGCAAAGAATATCCACCTCATTGTTGATCATGCTCATCTGTCTTGTCGTGTCATCCCCAAGAACCTTAAACAGGATGTATTTTGCCTTTGGCTTCTTACCTGTGACAACACTGACTGTACTGTTTTTCCAGTCTTTTCTGCGTTCATATAGAATCCATTTTCCAAGTTTGTCATAAGCTTTTACAGTATAGGGGCCTGCGACAACAGGCTCACTGTCCTTAAATGTCGTGACATCCGACTGTTTCGAATAGACATGTTCCGGAACGATTCGAAGATCATTGCCATATATGGTGACTCCAAATCTCAGTGCCAGACGCGGGAAAGATTCCTTCGTCACAATCTTAACGGTATAATCATCCACTTTGTCAACGGACTTGAATACCTGATTATAATAGTCCGAAGCGCCGATTCCGGGATTCTCCATGATCATATGAAACGTGTAAACAACGTCTGCTGCCGTCAGATCTTTTCCATCCGACCATTTAATTCCTTTACGTATCTTGACGGTATGCTCGGTAAAATCTTCATTTGATTCTGGCATGCCATCGGCAACTTCTGCGAATTGTTCTCCCTTTACCGTGTCCATCTCCCACATCATTGCGGACATCAGCTGATGTATTCCGAAACCAACCTGTGTACCTGCCATGTAGGTATTAAACTGCCCTGGGACATCTGTGGGGGTCTGTGTTTCCACGATCAAAGTCTCATCCCGGGGTGTTCCGACTTCCGTCATACTATCTTTTTTTCCGCCCGAACCACCGCCCCCTCCTTTTTGACATGCGGCCATTCCTGCTATAAGCGAAGCCGTAAGCACAGGGACCACAAATTTCAACAAGCCTTTTCGCATAACGAATACCTCCTATTCATTTACTGTCGTCTCGTACTTTCGATGAATTGTTATCAGAGGTTGTCTGCTTTGGATAGATATGTACCAGTGTGCTGGTTCATTGTGAAACATCACTGTGACAGTACACCGGTACGGATATTACAATATATACAACAGCTGGCTGCCATATGCCAATAAAAGGCCCTGCCTTACTCATTGTTCCTGATATGCTCCCCGCACCTTCTGTGTCAGTTCTTTTCCTCCGTTCGAATACCAGTCGCTTACAAACGTGTCAAAGTATGCCACTGGCTTATCCCCGCAGACAATCTGTAGAAATGCCTGCTTTTCCAGTTTTAAAAGTTCCGGAGGTACTTCTGCGTCTACATCTCCAAGCGAAAGGGGAATATTGCTCTCTATCCCGGAATCGACCAAAAGACCGACAGCGGTGATTCTGGAAGCGTAGGCAGCCCACGCATTGGCCGTAGTCACATTCCCATTCAAATAGGATTTACACGTATTATAGTAGGATCTCTCGAGACCCGTCAGCGATTCGACTGGGTAATCCCCTTTTAGGGCACTCCTGATATCTCTTGTGGAGCGAAACAATGCATCTCTGTAATCTACATTAATATTCATGGGACGTGCCGTGGGGTCCACGTTCAATGCAAAGTATTCATTGATTTCATCTGCCTTTTTATCCTGATATCGGGAGTAGTCAAACATCACGCTGATGTACTTGGGCACAATTTCCGGGTACTCATATCCACTTTTTACCACTACATATTGCCAGTCATTATACGATGCAAACTGCTGCACCTTGTTTTCATCTGCGCCGGTCAGAAAATATGGCTGCCAGTCAGCCTCGGGATTCGCACTATAGGAAGAGATCAGCGGGTTATTAGGCGCCCACCAGTTTCCAAAGAATGCTCCGCATTTTCCCTCGTTTATCAGCTCGTCAATATTCTCCGATGTCCGAAGCAAAAATTTCGGATCTAGGATGCCTGTCTGATACAGACGACTCAGATAGGCCAGTGCTGACTTCGTCTCTGAAGTCAGCGAACCGTAAGTTACATTGCCATCCTCCCCCAGAATCCATTTCTGCGGTGCAGTATGGAACATTGTGAAGATGGGATCTACAGAATAGGTGGAACTGCTCTTTGAGACCATGTTGGTGTTACAGGCCAGACCAATGGTCTCCTGATTTCCCGCGACATCTTCTTTTACAAACTCTCGAATAATGTTCATGGCCTCCTCCATAGTCCTGGGATCTTTCAGATGAAGCTTGTCTATCCAGTCTTTTCTCATCCACAGCATCATAGGGCCATGATCAATGACCGTATCTGGAAATGCATAAAGTTTTCCGTCTAAGGATGCCGATTTTAGCAGACCTTCTCCATAACTTTCATACATTTCCTTCACACGGTCCGTCGTACAGCTCTCATATACGCCGGTCAGATCTTCAACCAGGTCATTCTGAATCAGATCTTTCAGATTATCTCTGCCTTTTACCACCATGATATCCGGTATATCTCTGTCCTTGATCGCCAGCCGGACAGTCTCGTTGTAGGGATCCCCGTCTTCAATCTCAAAGACGTCCTTATTCTGTATATTTAATATCTCCTTCAGATAACGGGTATAACCATTGTCCTCGTAGCTCTCCCCTATGGGCAGATTGGCGTTGTTGGTTCCGGATATTTTCCCCAACGTGTAGATTATCTCTTTTGGATATCTGCCATACGGGGTATTCTTTGCGGTATCCCATGACTTTTCCATCTCTTTTTTGGTGGTCTCGTGATATGTCGGGGCCTCATCTGAGTTTTGGGAGGATCCATCTCCCTTCAGGATAAAGCCCAGCCCGATGACTGCCAGACCCAATATCAGTAATATTACTTTTTTTCGCTTCTCCATGGCTTACATCTCTCCTGTATCTTTGGGAATTCGAATCTCCACACAGGTCCCTTCCCCTTGTACACTGCTCACTTGAAGTCCGTATTCTTCACCATACAGCAAAACCAGCCTCTCGTTTACATTTCTCACTCCATATCCTTTAGAATGGTAAGTGGCTATCTGCTCTGCCTTTTCCTGTGCCATGCCGGATCCGTTGTCACGTACACGCAGATACAGCATCTTTTCATTCTGAGAAACGTTGATCCAAAGCTTCTTCTCTTCCTGTTTTGACGGATCCAATCCATGCTCAATGGCATTCTCAACAAGCGGCTGCAGAATTAACTTTGGTACCGAATGATCTGGAACCATACTATCCCTGTCCACATCCCAGATGACTTTAAAGTCATCATCATGCATAATCAGCTGGATCTGTAGATAAGCTCTGATATTGCTCAGTTCATTTTCTATGGTTGTCATCGTCTCACCTCTGTTCAGGCTGGTCCGGTAAAAAGTAGAAAGAGCCAACGTCACCTGGCTAATCTCGGGTTCTTCGGCCTCGATAGCTTTCCAGTTTATGATTGAAAGCGAATTATACAAAAAATGTGGGTTGATCTGCGCCTGCAAGGCCTTCATCTCTGTCTTTTGCAGCGCAATCTTGGATTCATATACCTCGGAAATCAGCTTGTTGATCTCATTCATCATCCTGTGAAAAGTCCGAATCAGAATCCCTACCTCGTCTTTAGAATCGCTGTGGACAGTAACTTCTCTAGAGCCAAGATTGATTCGATTCATATTCTCGGTCAGGCGTTCCAGTCTTTTCACCATGCCCCTGGAAGCAAAGTACCCAAGCAGCAAAATCAGTAGTGTACAAATTGCTACTATGGGTACATTTCTTGCAATCAGGTGATTGGCTGATTGTGTCATCACCTTTGTCGGACGATACAGATAGAACTTCCACCCCGTGCCTTTCATCTCTTTCGTCGAATACGAATAATTGGACTTGATATACTCTATAGACTCCGCCTGAGTCGGCCGATATTCTTCATTCATGGAATAGCTGGAATAGACAATGTCTCCGTGCTGGTCGTAGATGGTTCCCCCTGTATTATCCTTGCTCAGACTGGAAAAGGACTCCAGCATTCTGTTATAATCCAGCGTGATTGTCAAAACCGCAGTAATTTTCTCGTGATCGAAAAACTTTCGACTGGCTATGATTTTTCGGTTACTGCCTCGTTTTACAAACCACTGCACTTTCTCCGTAGGTGCAAGATTCGAATACCAGAATTCTTTTTCTGCACTGTCAAGAGGAGCAAGTGTGTTCCCATGTTTCGCTTTTATATTGTCGGCATATAGTGTAATCTTCTGAATTTCTTTGTGATAGATCTGAGGCATTGAAAGCAGCGGATCCGCTACTTCTGTATATTCCAGATAAGCCTCATAATCAGATGTGAACTCTGTATCAATAATCTTGCGCAGATCCTGCGAATATGACAGATAATTAATCAGATTTCCGTATATCTCTACCTGGTTATCTAAAGTATTTACCGCCTGATCCAACGTATCTTTCAGGTTGTTCTCCTCATTGTTGCGCAGAAGTTTCAGCGTTCCCGTCTGCATATACATGCTGATGATCATAACAGGAACCAGTCCTGCAGCGATGATCAGTATTGTCAGCTTATATCTGTAGTTTAGATCTTTAAATTTTCGGATGATTTTCTTCATCTGTCGTTCCCTTTCGGCATGACTCCGGTGTGCTGCCAAAGTATTCCCGGAAACTTCGTCCAAAGTAGGAATTGTTGGAGAAACCTACTTTTTCAGCGATCTGTACCACCTTCAGATTGGTCGTTTCCAAAAGCTCTTTCGCCTTCTCCATTCGATAATCCCGGATAAAGCGGTTCAGATTCACCCCAGTCTCCTGTTTAAAGATAAAGCTCAAATATCCGGGGGAAAGGAAGACCTGATCGGCCAGAATCTCTGTGGTCAATGGCTCATCAAAGTGATGGTAGATAAAGCTCTTTACCCGTGCCACTTCCTCCCGGTCTCCCCCATCTTGAACTTTAAGATAATCTTCGAATTCGTGTATTGCCTTTTTTGTGATTTCCAGCACTTCCCGGATCGTATTGCAGCGATACATCCGATCCACTTCTCTGGACAGTTCTCGTTCTCCCGCTGCCGCGATTCCCTCATAAATCTCCTTCAGCACACTGGAAAATACAAATTTTACATATAGTTCCGAAAATTGACTCGCATCCTTGTACTTCTTCTCGATTCTTCGGAAATCCTGCCACAAGTGCGTCACGTCTTTATGATGGATATCTTCCACAATATTCTGAAGCATCTTCGCATCCTGTACCTGACTTACATCCCGCCTTTCGCGATCCTCCTCCATGGAAAAAACATGCGTATCCGGCTGATAGAATTGCTCTTCTAAGAGCTGCTCCATTGAGCTTAAATATCCGGGCATATCCTGATAACTCATAAGTGGTCTGCTGATTACAAAGTAGCAGTCCACGTCAAACTTTTGTCTGAAGAAATTGCGCATTTGCAGGGCAATTCCCGGACAATCACACGAGCTGTCCCGAAAGAAAAACAGAGACTCATTCGAATTCAGGTTCAGATACTGAAATTTTCTTTGCAGAACTTCCCTTAGATCCCAGAGAAAGTTTTCCTCTTCCATTTCAAAGAAATTATCGGAACTTCCGGCCAAAACGAGATAGGAAATTTGATTTAAGTCCTCTCTTCTCAGGTTCGTGACCTTTTCGGCATTTTCTACGTACTCTTCTTTCCCCGTTAGGACGTAATTCAACAAAAAGTATTGTCTCAGATAATCTTCCTGTCGGTTCTGTTTCTGAAGCCGCTTCTTTTGCTTTTCGATATTGTGAGTAACTTTATCGAGGGTCTTTTTAAATTCTGTGGGATCCACCGGTTTTAGCACATAGTCCACCACCCCATAGCGAAGAGCTTCCCTCGCAAATGAAAAATCATTGTATCCGCTAAAGATAATGATCTGCAAATTGGGATCTTGTTCTCTTGCCTTTCTGGAAAGCTCCAGTCCGTCCATATGTGGCATCTTGATGTCTGAAAAAAGGATATCGACTTTCTGCTTCTTAAGAACCCCAAGAGCCTCTTTCCCATTGGCCGCCTCCAGAATCTGATAATCCTTCGCTTCCCTTTTTAACAGAAATCTAATACCATTTCTCTCCAACTTTTCATCATCTACGATTAAAACAGTTATCATCTTTTATCTCCTGATAGTCCTTTAGGGGCTGCCGCAGAAAACGGCAGCCCCTCACACAAGGGTTTCTATTTCAATCTTAATGCAAAAAAGGTCAGAATGCAAGTTTTTCAGACATCGGCTCTTCTGCTATCCCTTGACTGCCCCGGCAATGACACCTTCGATGATATATTTTTGGCAGAAGAGATAAAAAATGATAATTGGTATAATCGAAATCACAAGAACGCCCATCATGGCTCCCATATCTATAGACCCATATCCCCCTTTTAGATACTGAACCGCAATCGGAATCGTCTTATACTTCTTCGTATCTAATACAAGGGAGGGAAGCAGATAGTCATTCCAGATCCACATGACCTCCAAAATCACAACCGTAATACAGGTCGGTTTGGAGATTGGAAGAACAATCTGAAAGAAAGTCTGAAGCGGAGTACACCCGTCGATCATCGCCGCTTCTTCAATCTCCAGAGGAATTGATTTCATAAAACCTGAAAACATAAATATTGCAAGACCCGCTCCGAATCCCAGATAAATGATAATCAGTCCCCAGGGTGTGTCCAGATGCAGCATATTGGCGATCTTGGAAAGTGTGTACATTTCCATCTGAAACGGAACAACCATAGCAAACAGGCAAAACGTATAGATTACTGAAGTCGTTTTATTCTTTACGCGGCTGATATACCATGCACACATAGAACAACAGAGGATAATCACTGCCACGGAGAATACCGTGATAAACAAACTCCACCCAAGAGCCGAAAACAATCCTGTCTTTTCAACACCCCTCACATAATTCTCCATTCCCACATACATCTTATCTGTCGGAATCTTGAATGGATACTTGCTGATATATGCTTTCTTCTTAAATGAATTGACGAATACCAACACAATCGGATATAGATACAGCAGACTGATCATACTAAAGACCACTGTCAAGATCCACCCGTTTTTTGTTTTTCTTGTCCCCATTATTGCTGCACCTCCCTGGATCTGGTCAGTTTATTCTGTACCAGCGCAATGACAGCCACTATCAGGAAGAACACCACGGCTTTTGCCTGACCTACCCCTTCATAACCGGTTCTGCCATAGAATGTGTTGTAGATATTCAGTGCAAGCATCTCTGACATTCTGGAAGGTGCACCATTTGTAAGAGCCAGGTTCTGGTCAAACAGTTTGAACCCATTGGTCAGTGTCAGGAACGTACAGATGGTAATGGATGGCATCAGCATGGGCAGGGTTACATGTCTTAATGCCTGCCAGGAACTCGCCCCGTCTATCTTTGCCGCTTCGGTCAATTCCCCCGGAATACTCTGGATTCCTGAGATATAGATAATCATCATATAACCAACCTGCTGCCAGCACATCAGAATAATCAATCCCCAGAATCCATAGGTCGAAGAATATGTCAGTGTTCTCTGAAAATGAGCCAGGATGCCATTGAGCAGCAGCTGCCAGATATATCCGAGAATGATACCGCCAATCAGATTCGGCATGAAAAACACCGTGCGGAATACATTGGTTCCCCGGATTCCTTTTGTCAGGAACATGGCGACAATAAATGCCAACACATTGATCAGGATTACGGAAACAACGGTGAACAGAGCCGTATACCAGAGTGAATGGATAAAGACCGAATCTCCTAATATCTTTGTGTAGTTACTGATTCCTATAAACTTTGCATCCGTTACGGTAGTAAATTTACAAAAAGAGAGATAGATTCCCAAAAGAAAGGGTGCTATAAATCCGATTGCAAATGCCAGCATCGTCGGCAAAACAAATATCGGAAAATATTTCTTGATTGCTTTTTCCATCTGTACCCCTCATTTATTCGGCGTTTGAAGCCTGATACTCGGTTGTCCAGTTGTCGACAAATGCAGTCTTAACTGCATCCCATTTTCCGGTGCCCTGTGCGTACTCTAAAAGTGCGGAACCCAGATCATTTTTCCATGTCTCAGAGGGCATCGTTGTAAAGTTCCAGCTTACAGGTGTCTTTCCGGCTTTTGTATATTCGTCATTCGCCTTGACCAGCGGATTGCCCGGCAGATATTCATCAAAGGTTGTAAAGGGTGTTACAAATCCCATCTCATTTGCCAACATATCACGGCCGTCATCGCTTTCAACAACCCACGCCATAAAGTCCAAAGTTGCCTGAATATCTTCCGGGGAAGCATTCTTGTTAACGCACCAGTAATTCTCTGAACCTGTACAAAGTCCTTGGTCTTCTTCACCCTTGGCACCGATATAGATCGGGAGCATGCCCATATCTTCATCGGCTACTTCCATATCTTTTACATCGTTATATGCCCAGGTACCGTTCTGATAAAATACGGCTTCTCCCAGTGCGAATTCCGATGATGCATCTTCACCCGTTTTGGAGGATAACATACTCGGTTCACAGGTAGAATCTTTGATGTACAGATCCCAGATATTTTTATAGTCATCCAGATAAGTGCCTTCAATTGCATCTGTGGAATCAATTCCCTTATCTTTGTATTCATAATAGATTGGAAGATTTGCAAGATGCGTCTTAAATCTCCAGTCCGAGGAGGAATCCATACCTGCTGAGGTAAATGCCCCTTCCACTCCGAGATCATCTTTGTGAGCCTGAATCCCATCCGCCGTCTTCTTCAGCGCATCGAAATTATTCAGTTCATCCATAGATTTTACCTCTGCATCGGGCAGTTCAAAATATTTGTTCAGCAGCGCTTTGTTATAAATAAGGCCGTATGTCTCAATGACATAGGCAATTCCCTGTACTGCATCCCCGTCTTTTAATGCATAGTCATCGCTGGACAAATCTTTGTACACCTGACTGTCCGCTAAATCATAGCAGTAATCTTTCCACGATTTCAGTCCCACCGGACCATTAACCTGAAACAGCGTCGGAGGTTCGTCTTTTGCCATCTCCGACTTCAGCGTGGACTCATAAGTACCGGATGCCGCAGTCTGAACCTGAACATCCACACCTGTTTCATCGGTGTATTTTTTTGCCAGCTCCACCCATTGATCGGCCTGTTCCGGCTTAAAGTTCAGATAATAGACCTTTCCGTCGCCCGACGCCTTGGCATTCTTATCATCCGTTTTCTTCTTTGACGAACCTTCATTAGATGAAGACTCTTTTTTTGATGCTTGATTCCCTTTGTCGTCGCTGTTTCCACACCCTGCAAACATTCCAGTTAGCATCGCTGCAGAAACCAAAAGTGCTAATACTTTTTTTAACCTCATTTTTCTCCTCCTTTAATCTCTCAGAATAAATCATGCCCCAAATGTTCACTTATGATTCTTCCGGCTGTGATTCTTCTGTATCCTTTATGACCTCATTATAAGAAAGGAGGTGGTTTTTTGGTATATAAAAAAAGCCAGAATCATGTAACAATTTCATGATTCTGGCTTTTATTCTAATAGATTTTAAACCTGAATATCCGAAGAATCAGATTTTCTTTGTCTCCCCGCCTTTAACCTCGATTCTTTCACCGTCTACGCTGATCCACACACTTTGCGCACCTGGATTGCAGACAATATTCTGATCGATTGTAAACTTCAGATTTCTGGCAGAATTCATGTAATCTACAATCTCGATATTCGTCGCATACCAGATGTCATCATGACCGCCCATCCTATTGCAGAACTCTTCTATCAGCTCCCAATTGTCATCTTTTGAGAATTCGAAACTATGTCCCCATACATACATCAGATATAGATACTGGGTTTTGAAAAGCTCCGTGAACTCTTTCGCATGTTCCAGGAGATTGTGGTTATGATGACAAGTTGCTTTCCATGTCATGAAGTTATCTGGCATGGAGAAATTATCGCTGCTGCCCACGGTCCTCGCATATTCGATTCCAAGTTTTGGAAGCATCTCCACAATCTCGGGTGTATAAGATCCGTTCGGATAGGAAAGTCCCCGGATCGGATAACCCATAACTTTCTCCAGACTTCTTCGGTCTTCCAACACCTGCAGTGCTGCCTGTTCTGTTGAACAGCGTGCAATTGTCGGATGTGTCAATGTGTGACATGATACCTCGTGCCCATGATACAGACTAGGCCATTCCTCAGGCTGCACTCTCTCATCATTGACAAGTCCCGAATTAAGGTGAAATGTCCCTTTGATGCCATTTTCATTCATAATCTTTACAAGACGACGATCCTCCACACGACCATCATCGTAGCTGAGTGTCAGCGCCTTATGCTTTCCTCCCGGAAAGCAGATGTAAACTGTCTTTAATTTCATTTTGATACGCCCTCTTCCTGCTGCACGTCAAACAACGGCAGTTTCTCTCTCATCTCTTTCGCAAGAATTCTTGCATACGTCCTCGCACCTTCTGCAATCAAATGAACGTTGTCTTTATGATACCATCTTTTCGTCTCATCTGATCCCTGTTTTTTGCAGGCATGTAAAGTTAATGTATACAAGTCAATATATGCAACGTGTTCTTTTTCCGCCAGTTTCTTCATCTCACATGCATACTGCGGCAGGAGATCCCTGATCCTTTTGCGATCTTTGGCATGATTACTGGCACATGGTCTCAGAACAATGGGTGAAATCAGTACGGGAAACGCATGTTTTTCCCTAGCTTTGTCGATATAATTCCCGATGACATCGGCAAATGCTTCGACCGGCACATATCGCTCAGGTTTATCCCTGGCAGCATCATTGTGTCCGAACTGAATCAAAAGATAATCGCCCTGCTGAATCTGGGAAATAATATCGTCCAGACGTCCTTCTAGCCAAAAACTGCAGGATGAGCGCCCACCCATTGCACAGTTGTCGACAATTAAATTCTGATTCTCATACCGCTTTTCCTGGGCGAACGGACTATTCTCCCTGTGATATGTCTTAATCACATGTTTGGGATCCAGCGATTCCATCAGCATCTCTCCCCATCCCATCTGTGGTCGGCTTTCCCTGCCATAACTTTGAGCTGTCGAGTCACCCGCCAGGTAAATGACAGGTTTTTGCTTCATCTCAGGAAGATCTTGAGTAAAGCCTGAATGCATATCTTTCATTCTCATTTATAACATCTCACGCTTTGTGGAATGCATCTCCTTTATCATCCATATAGTCAGCCAGCTGATCTGCCTCTTTTAAGGTTCGCGGGAGTTTATCTCCTATAAATTCCAGTGTGACAATCACATTCAGACACCACTGTGCCGTAAAGTTTGTCGAAATCCATGGAATCTCTTTCAGATCCTTTTTATTTCCCATTTTATGCAAGATAACCGTGCAAAATCCATCGTGATTGCCTTGCATACTCAAACTGGAAAACAGATGCCCCCATGTTTTGCGGGCAAGCACCTCATCCTTTAGCCGCGATGCCCCATACCCCCCCATGGCTGCCGCCATAAAGGGAAATGTAAACTGTCTGTTTCCGATCCTGCCTTTCGATTCTTGCCACCTCTGCTCATCGGCAAGATAGTAGAATCTTCCGTACTCTGCCATCATCTGACGAAACTTTTCATCCTCCAGAAGATCTGCCAGTTCCAACCATATCTCCGGAGCACCCATGCAAATCTGCAGATGTGTGCCTCCGGTCGTCCGTTCACCGATATAACGCAGATGACAGTTCTTTGGATTAAACTCGAAATCAGGCCCTGAGATCAGTTCCAATGGCGCCGCCTTGATGTCGGAAAGTCCGACGAGAATCTTATCCCGATAAGCAGTATCTCCTGTCTGCTCCCACCATGTCATCCAATTTGAACAAAGTGATGACCAATCCGGTCCGCTTCGGGCATGAGCCGGATAGACCATATCTGTCTTATCGTAGAAATCTCCCAGTGGATCATGTTCATAAAAGGTTTCCTCATTGTCTTTTAACTCACAAAAGATATCTTGCAGACGCCGGTCACCAGTAAGATAATAATACACTCTGTGATGCCCCGCCATGGCGATCCGTGCCTCCTTGCAGGGGCAGCCCCAGTGGCGCACATTATGCCGGGATCCCAGACCCTTGAATTTTCCGATATGATAGACATCCACCTCGGATGTATGACGGGAGAGCTTTTCTGCCAGCAGAAATACATCTTCTCTTCCGGTACGCAGGAAGTAATACCACAGCCACATTGTCGGCATCAATTCTGTGTTGTCCCAGGCATATCCGCCCATGTCATATTTCCACTGATGAACATCTTTGTCATAGCTATGCATGAAATCGCCGTAATTGAACATACCATACCAATTTCGCTGTTGCACCTCATCACGGTAAAATTCAAAAGCACGGCTAAGCTGTTCTTCCAGCCACTTTCTCGTTTCACTACTCCCATCGGGCAATGACCAGTATCCAAATGCCTTCATCTCATGATAGAATTCGGGATCTCCCACATACCTTGGCGGATATTTCACATGTGCCTCAAAGGCTTTTACTTCTTCATCTGTGGCCATGATGCCTTCACTTAACCGGATACAGCATTCACTCGTACATGCGATTCCGTAAGGATCCGCACCCTTATAATCATACCCTTCATAACAGACCTGATTGTATCCACGATTTGCATAATGGCGGAAATCCATCGCTGTACCTTGCGGTGACCAGAACCATATGGCGGCATTCGCCTCCTTTTCTGTCAGATGTGAAAATGTATAGCCGGAAGGGTATTTTTCCCAAAAATCCCGGATTGTCAAACGAATAGATCCTCTTTGTGAACCCAGTGCGGCTCCTCCGTCACTTCTTTGACCCGACAGGCAGTCCAGGCAACAACAATTCTCATCTTTAATCTTCTTTTTTATAGAAAAATGGCTTTCACTATCCTGGCATAAAGTATACTCATCCCAGAATGGCATATCTTTCATCACCACATTAACTGTATCCAGATCAACACCGGAAAGTTTCAATTTACATCCATCGGCCTGATTCTTGCGGATCTCCTCCGGTATATGGGGATGCCAGCTGCGAAGGGGTGCTATTGTCTCATGGAAAACTCCATAATCACCGGCAAATTTTACATGACGGTTATACAACGGCCCATCCATGGGAACTTCAAAAACAATTCCAATTCCTTTTAAAAAGTCAAAGTCCTCTTCCCCATCATAGATAAACGTATGCGTAAACTCAAGATCCGGACTATTCCAGCCAATCTTCATCCGTATGACAAACGGAAAGCGCTCCTCACCAGTTTCACTTACATGAATCCCGGAAAATCGAATTGTTGTCTGAAGTTCACCACCGTCCTCAATAATGATCTGATCAACTCTTGATGAAAAACTATATTCTGCTTTAACCTCTCTGATCACTGTCATGTCCGTGTCCTGAGCTTTCGTCCGCTCCAGGATCAGCACATCTTTTGCTGCACCAAGAAGTTCTTTATTGCAATATGACGCAGATTCCAGCAGATTTCCCGTCCCCTTTTTCACAGTTACCTTCATATCACCGGCGTCAATGAAAAGTACTGCTCCATTTTCCTTTTTTTTGATTTGAATACGTTTATCTTTATTCTTTTGTTCCTTATGAGGTGTATGTTTTGATTGTACCTCAATAGATTTTCCCATCTGGGCAGCGTCGGCTGTATGAGCTGTCCATTTTACTGAGCCATCTGGCCAGTAAGCTGATACGCGGGACTGAACCGGGATTTTCATCCCGGATTCATTGTTAATCTGATAATCACTATCTGTGCTTATTTCGCCCTTTTTCCACATACATCCCCAGGTTGTATACCCGGAAGGTGCACAATTTCCTAATAAATGAAGCTTCATTATTTCCCCTGATCTTCCTGATATAATTTATTGACATCTTCAATCAAACGGTCTCCGCCGCGGTCCAGCCACTGTTTGGCTGCATCCTCAAAACCTTTCTCATCGATCTGTCCGCAGATGTACTGAGTTCTGGCGTCGTCAATAATCTGCTTGATATCGCTTCCGACTTCTGCATTCACCTCAGAATTTGCCAGATAGCCGAGAGCCGGGTTTGTCACCGCATACTCCTCATTACTCTTTGTTACTTCCTCAGCCTTCTTCTGGATATCTGTCATCTCAAGTTTCGGACTCGTTGCTTTATCATTCGGTATATAAGCAAGAGCCTGATTCAATCCTGCGGACGGACTTTGCTCTATCGGAATATCACCGATTTTTTCAATGTTTCCGGCATCATTGATCTTATAAGTGATTCCTTCCAGTCCATGGTCTGCAAGAACAAGCATCTTATCATCACACATCTTATCCAAAAAATGTAGGCAGTTTTTCAGGTCATCCTCTGTCTTTGCACCAGCTTTTGTGATCAGAAAATATCCGTTGAATCCGCTTGTTGCAAGTGTTTTTCCGTTGACTGGTCCCACAAGTTCCATAGAAGCTTTCCCGGAGGAGTCTGTAACAGACGGTACATTATTATTGTCGAAATATTCCCAGATCCTCTTTGCACCGTCCATGACATCAATAAACATTCCATCCTCACCCTTTTTGCAGCCTTCGGCAAATGTCCCGGAGTCAATCGTCGCCCAGTCTTTCCGAATCAAGCCTTCGTCATACATCTTCTTCATCCAGTTTAGGGATTCCATATATTCCTTCGTCTGATGAACAGGGACGAGTTTATTCTTCTCCTCAACCCATCCATTTCCAACACCAAACCAGGTCTGGATAACATCCAGAGGACCCGTGTACTTGGTCATCTCAAGACCGTACGTATCATCTTTACCATTTCCATCGGGATCTTCATGAGTAAACTTATCCATCATATTGTATACATCTTCGGGGGTCTTTGGTGTTTCTGTAATCCCTACCTTTTCCGCCCAGTCCTTGCGATATGAAAAGCCATAACGTCCCTTTGCACGGGCACGGTAGATTCCAATTACTTTTCCGTCTACAGTAAGTGCTTTGAGTGTCTCAGGGTCAGCTTTCGACAGATTTGGATATTCTTTTTCATCCTTCAGATAGTCTGTCAGATCCCAAAAAGCACCCTTCTTTGCTGCATCAACAACATTCGCTGTCAATTCTCCGGAGGCTGAAAGGATCATCGGCATGTTATCACGATCCATCAAAGTCAGCCCGAATTTTTCACCGTATGTGTCATTATTCTCCCATCTCCATTCAACTTTTGTATTCGTATATTCTTCATATGCTTTGATTACATCGTCAGAATGATCATTCTTCAAATCTGTACCACTGAAAGACGGAAGCATCATTGATATTTCCGCCATTTTCTCGTTACTCTTCTCAGAACCTGTACTAACCACTCCTTTTTCCTTCGATTCTTTGCCATCTTTTCCGGTGCCACAGGCACTCATCGACAAAACCATCATCGCTGCCATTCCCATAGCCATGGTTTTTTTCCAATTTCTTTTCATCATACAATCCTCCATTTTTAATTTTTACGGCACACGCTAACCTTTTACGGCTCCAACCATAACACCCTTTGTAAAATATTTCTGAATAAATGGATATATCAGTAGAATCGGCACAGTAGCTACCACGGTAGTTGCCATCTTTACCGATTGCTGCGGGGGCATTCCAAAAAGTCCCCAATCAATTCCACTGTCAGAAGTTACTGCCTGTGTCATGAAGATAATTCTTCGAAGCACAACCTGGATGACCTCTTTCTTCGGATTTGAAATATACATCATAGCATTGAAATAGGAGTTCCAGTGTCCAACTGCATAAAAAAGTGATACGCTGGAAAGCACCGGCTTTGAAAGTGGCAGGATAATCTTTACGAAAATTTCCAGATCATTTCCCCCATCAATCCTGGCTGATTCTTCAAGTTCCATCGGCAGTCCCTGAAAATAGTTCTTGATAATAATCATGTTGAACGCATTAATTGCTCCCGGGAGCCATAGTGCCCAGAATGTGTCTCTCAAATGCAGGACATCTGCAATCAAGATATAAGATGGCACCATACCTCCTGAAAAAAGCATTGTGATAATAACCATATTGATAAAAAAATTTCTTCCCTTCAGATAAGGTCTGGACAGTGGGTAAGCCATCGTACAGGAGAAGAACATATTGATTAACGTACCTACGATTGTCACCACAATTGAATTCCACAGACCCAGCAGCGTTTTACCGTCCTTAAATATGTACTCATATGCATTCGGTGAAAATGTTCGCGGAATCAGGAAAAATGCACGCTCGGTGATTTCTTTTTCTGTCGCAAAGGATCCGGCGATCACATAGACAAACGGAAGCATTGTAATGATTGCAAAAACTGCTATAAACAGATAGATAAGTACCTGCACAAACTGATCCAAGGGAGTTCTCTTGATTTTTCTATGGGGACTTTTTCCTCTTAATTTTGTTTTTTCCATATTATCCTCCCCATTAATAGAACCCAGATTCGCCAAATAGTTTCGCGAGTTTATTTGCACCCAGAACCATAATCATACTCACCACCGACTTGAACAGGCCTGCAGCGGTCGCAAGTGAATAATTTCCGTTCACGACACCTTTTGTGTAAATATATGTGTCAAATACATCTGAAGCACTGCGGTTCATGGAATTCTGCATCAGGTAAATCTGCTCGTAACCGGTGTTGAGAATGGATCCGACTTTTAAGATTAACATAATCACAATTGTGGATTTGATCGCCGGAAGCGTCACATGCCACATTCTCTGCCACCTGTTGGCACCATCAATCTCTGCTGCTTCATACAGTTGTACATCGACACCGGAGAGAGCGGCAAGGAAGATAATCGTTCCATATCCGGTTTCCTTCCACATGCTCTGTCCGACAATCATCGGAACAAACAGTTTCGGATTTGACATCAGATCTGGTGCTTTACTTCCCATGATCATCTTCAAGAGATGATAGACCACACCATCTGTCGTTGAAAAGAGCTGCATCGTCAACGCTCCCACAATTACAAATGATATGAAGTGAGGGATATACACCAGAGTCTGTGTTACCCTCTTAAATGCCATGCTCTTCACTTCGTTGAGCATCAGTGCCAATATAATCGGCGCCGGGAAGTAGAACACGAGACTCGCGATGGAGATTGATAACGTATTTTTCAGCAGTCTTAAAAAATCAGGTCCTGTCATGAACTTTTTGAAGTATTCCAGACCGACAAATGGGCTGTGTATGATTGCTGAAATCGCCGAATCTCCGTTGTAAGGGCTGAAGTCTTCAAACGCCATTGCCAAGCCTCCCATAGGAAGGTAGCAGAAGACCAGCAGATAGATCACTCCCGGAATCAACATAATATACAGCCATTTATGTGTCTTCCATGAAGTTTGCGCAGACTTTTTCCTGACAGTGGCCTGCGGTTTTTTATTATTTCCCATTCATAAACTACTCCTCTCAATAACTTTTTATATATTACAGCGGCCCCGCCTTCGCTGTCATTGTATGCACCCGTATAAATTTTGTAAATAATCATTTGATTACCTTTTTTTCCCTTAGAAAATATGCTGTCTATCCGACTTTCCTGGCGTTTATCATTCCTTGGGTCACGCAAAATGATCACCTTTTTTCAGAGAGTTTTGCTACTGATTATTCGGTCATAAAAGGACACCTGAGGATAGACATAAAAAATGCGTGACAATCCGCAGGTATCTCTCCTGCAGATGCCACGCATCGATGACCACAGTCCTGATAAAATGCAATTAATGCAGAATAGCAGGCTTTTTTTCTGCATCACCTGTCTCTTCTGCGGTCGATTCTTTTTTTCTGACTTCTCTTATCTTGTGTTTCTTGCGATAAGCTGCCGGCGTATCACTCATATGTTTTTTGAAAAAACGTATGAAATTCTGAGCGTTATTGTACTTTAGTTTGTCAGCAATCTCACTGATTGAGAAATCAGTCACAGTCAACATGTATTTTGCCTGTCTGATCTTTTCATCATTTATCATATCTGTAAATGTAATACCCTTTTCCTGTTTGAGAATCCTGCTCAGGTAATTTGGATGATAGCTCAGATGATCTGCACATTCATTCAATGTGATGTTCCCCTTACTCTCTTTGATCAGAGCTACAATCTGGCGGATAATCGTGGAGTCGTTCGAACTTTCTTCACGCTCACGCAATTTCCATATGATTGGATGAATCATCTGATTCATGATCTTTGCAACAAGTTTTCGGGCATCATAAATCTTCTGAATCTGATATATGATGTCATAATGATCACTGTCAAAGATCTCCGTCAATACAATCTGGCGGGAGGGAGGAATGCTCATAAGTGCTGTAAGAATCCGTGTCAGATATAGATTTCTCTCGATTCCAATTCCTTTCTTCGCATCCATATGATGAATCAGTTCTTGCAGAAGTCTTACGCTCTCCTCTTCATCACAGTCACAAACCGCCTGAACAAGTTCTTCCACCATCACTTTATCATAAACCGTGTTTTCCTGCTTTCGTATCGAGTAGTCATCGAACAGAACCAGGGTGGAAACATTCATATTCTCCCAGTTAAACCCGTCATAGACAGTTTCACGACATTCATTATAGGCCTTTTCCACAAAGGTAAGCTTAGAAAATGGGCGGCTGATACCGCAGGCAATCACCTGATGAAACTCTTCTCGAATATAATCTTTGATATTTTTATATAACAGTGCAGTTTTGTCTTCAACATCTTTTTCGGTTTCACCTCCGATTATAAAGATCAACATTTCGCTATAGAAAATAGGGGTAATAAATGCACTTTTTCGCAGCTCTTCTGACATAGATGCCAAAATCTGCTCGTACTTCTTCCGCGGAATATCAGTATCATTTTTGCAGATCACCCCCATCATGCGATAGGATAAACATACCTCAATTTCGAGCTTTCTCAAGGACTCATTGATCTTTTCTTCGTTGACAGTTCCTTTTAGCAGATTCGCCGCCAAAAGTTCTTTGACCTGAGTTTCCCTGCTTTTTGCATAGTCCTCAAGCTTGTGCAGTGGGTTTGCAAATGCTATCGCTGTCATCCGGATCAAAAACAGAAGTAATCCAAATATTATACCCAAACCAATGGCGGTAAAAATATATGTCATCGATTTTTTCCTGATCCAGTTTGTGTTCGTTTCCACCAGATATGTCAGCTGACTGACGCTCCCTGTACGGGAAATGAGATTCTTATGGTTTCCCTTATCATAATCCTTTGTCATAGCCGGGGATGCATCCCAAAGTAGATGCCCATCCTTTAAGACAGATACCTGATATCCCATCTTTATATAACTATCCGAAAGAGATTGCAGCTCGTGAGGATTCAGCTTTATGGATATTAGCCAGTTAAGGTTCTTTGTTCCTGATCCGCTTTTGATAATCAACTGAAATCCATCTGTATGCAGGCGATAGCCTTTACAGTAACTGCTGCAATTTGGATCTGAGTCCGACTCTGTCTCCTCTCCCCGCGTCCAATATATAGAGAGGGGCGTCATCTTCTGCGTATTCAGATAATATGCTGCCTCTGTTTTATTTTTTAGCTTATCAAAAGGAATCATCCCATAATTACTCAGAATCCATCCGTATTTTAAGTTGACAAATGCATAACTTTCAACATATTTCTCCATGAAGTAATTTCCTTCAAGCTTTCTCTGTGACTGTTTCAAATTGCTGTACTCTGAATATGGAGGATTTTTCTGCTGACTCAGCCAGTTTACCTCGTCTTCATTTGCCACCTGAAAGTAATAATCCTTTAAGGTCGAAAAGACATTTTCATATTCCTGCGAAATCTTTTCACTGTAGGAGTCCAGTTCCATTTTGCTATTCTCAGACTCACTTTTGATATAGATTCTACTGGAAATGCCTCCCATAACAAGGAACGGAATTGTGACCAGTACCAGAAGCCTAACAAATACCTGCTTTTCATAAGTAAACGAATTAAGCACCTTTTTAAGACGCACTATCCATATCCTCCCTTATCTCAAACGATATACCTTAAGATTCTTATATCTTGCCACAAGAGGTGCCAGCTGCCGAAAGCCAATTTTCCCTCCTTCTAAGAGTGGTCCATAGGTCTTGCCGTCATCCGTATATGTAAATACACAAAGATCATTTACCGAAAATGTCACGATATTCTCTCTTTTCTTCACTGCGATCCTGTAAAACTCTTTGGCGTCTTTGGCATCAGGAATTGGATCTGCCCCTTGGGCAGCCAGATAGAATCCCCTGCTCTTTCTCAAGTTACACGTGTGAAATGATCTTTCGTCCGTCTCTTTTCTTCGAAAGTATGAAACATGAAAAGCATTGATGTCTCCACTGTGGTATTGTGGGTACTCCCCAGTTCTCACATTCAAAGAAGGGTCAAACAGCTCTTCCCCGTGAATTCCTCTGCCAGCAAAAAACAACATGCATAGCCCCCTATCAGTCACTGGCAAAAAGTCCCATTCAATCTTAATATCTGATGGGAACTCCCTGGGACACCATAAAACATAGTTAGCCTTTTGTCCTAATTCATCGTTAAGAGTGTTTTTCATCGTCATACAGTTTCCGTTAAAGCTTAAATCTGCCTTACCCTCCAGAATAAAATCCTTCATATCCCCTTCGTTTTTCATTGGATTTTCGTAAATCAATTCTTTTTCCATATGGTTCTTCCTTCCTGGTCTTTAACCTGAGTACCGAACTATTAATTTATATAATTTTTCACTATAATTTATTATAATAGTAAATTTACCTTATAGCAATCACAATGAGGTTGGGGTCAAAAGTAATTTGACCCCTTATGATACACGGATTGTTACGCTCTTCGAGCTCTCACAATCCTACAAACATTCGAAATACACCCTAATCGGGTTGCTTTCTCATGTTTGTTC
>ENA-UOOI01001649-UOOI01001649.1-fermentation-metagenome-genome-assembly--contig:-NODE-1649-length-22245-cov-24.818387_pt1 | contig 22245 bp, 15 predicted proteins | sample MGYA00245779_ERZ724027 | MGnify/ENA primary metagenome ERZ724027 (study PRJEB28704, sample SAMN03018318) | fermentation metagenome | biome: anthropogenic terrestrial biome; feature: soil...
TTTGAAAAAAAATCCGCCAACCGGTGTAAGATTTTTTCCGGCTTCCCGTCTATATATGTGTATGAACGCTCAGCAATTTCAACATCAAATCCTGTGCTATTCCGATAAGCTGTATCGCATGGCACGCTCGGTATTAAAAGACGAAAGCCTGTCGCAGGATGCCTATCAGGAATTGATGATGCGGTTGTGGGAAAAGCGCGGGCAGTTGGAAATAATCGAAAACCAGCAGGCCTTTGTGCTGACATCGATGCGAAACTTGTGCATTGATTGGCTGCGAAAACAACAACCCAACGGGGAAATTCCTGCTAACGCGACATACCCTGCACCCGGTCCGCATCAGCTTACGGAGGAGGCCGATACGGTAAACACCATCAGCAGGATGATTGACTTGCTACCCGAGATGCAACGAACCATTGTCCGGATGAAAGACGTGGAGGAGATGGAGGTTAAGGAAATTGCCGAAATCATGTCGATAACGGAGAATGCCGTTACCGTAAACCTGTCGCGAGCCCGAAAAAAACTCCGCGAAATGATTCTGACTCATCAACAACAGGAGAAACTGCTTTATGAACAACATAGATAACATACTGAACAATTATTTTGAAGGCAAGACATTGCCCGAAGAGGAAAGCAGGCTGAAGGAATATTTCCGGAGCAGTACCGTTTTGCCTCAGCACGAAATATATAAACCCCTGTTTATTGCTTTCGATAAAGAAAAACAAATTGCTGCTCCCGTTTTTGAAATTCCGGCAGAAAAGAACCGTAAAAAACCGTTTCCAATCTGGAAATTATGGATCGCTGCAGCAAGTATCGCTGCAGTTACTCTCCTGGTCGTTACTTTGTTTCCGCATAAAAACAAAGTAGGAATACCGTCAGGCGATTACCTGGTTTTCATAAACGGCAATGAAGTAACCAATCCGCAAAAGGCGCAACAATACGCCGATAAAATGTTTATGCAAGCCGATGAAATCATCCGCACCAGCTATAAACCGATTGTAGAAGCAAATGTCATACAAACCGAAATGGATGCCGACAGGATCTTTGACGACTTATCGCAAAAAATCAATTATATAGAATCTGTGAAACAATAATTTATAAACCCTACAAATATGAAAAAAATTCTTTCAATTTTATTTTTGGCAACCGTTTTTGTTGCCGGAGCATCGGCTCAACAACTCGAAAAGTTGTTCGACAAATATATGGAGGATGAGCGTTTCAATTATGTGTATCAGAAAAAAGCGAGCATGATGGATAGGCTGAACGATGCCGGAAACGTAGACGTCTGGGTGTTCGACAAATCGACAACAAGCCTGGGACGTCAAATGCTCACGTTGAATTCGGCCGACAAATCGCTGGACGAAAGTTTTACCCGGGAAGTGGAAAACGCGCTCAAAGCCGATAAATACGAACAGGTTTCGATCGTAAGAAACGGGAAAAACAGGGTGGAAACGTATGAGAAAAATACCGATAAAGGGATAGCAAAAGTCAGTTTTATAAAAAATCCCGGCAACATTATGGTTACATTGAATGTATACGCTCCCAGAAAATAACTCTACTTTTAAATACAAACACTTTACGGAAATAGGATGCGATATCGTGTTTCCGTTTTTTATTTTTAATTATCTTTGTCCGTTTAACAACCAAAGGTCAACAGATGCAACCAACCAAACCCTACCGCGATTTTTCAGAATTTCTCACGCAGAGATTTCCCTTTAAAGTTCAAAAGATTTCCATCAATGCCGGCTTTACGTGCCCCAACAGGGATGGAAGCAAGGGCCGCGGAGGATGTACCTACTGCAACAACCAAAGCTTCAGTCCGGGGTATGGCAAACCGACAAAAAGCATATCGGAACAGTTGGCTGACGGTATTAGTTTCTTTTCGCACAAGTATCCCGAAATGAAATACCTGGCATATTTTCAATCGTACACCAACACATACGACAGCATACAAAAACTCATCGAGATGTACGAAGAAGCGCTTGCCTATCCTGATGTTGTGGGCATCATCATAGGCACCCGGCCCGATTGCATGCCGGATGAGTTGCTGGATTATTTTGCAGAGCTCAACAAAAAAACGTTCGTTTTAATCGAATATGGAGTAGAAAGTACATTAAATAAAACGCTGGAGCGTGTAAACCGTCAACACACCTGGGAGGAATCTGTTGAAGCCATTACAAGAACAGCAGAAAGGGAAGTTCCAGTAGGTGTACATTTAATTCTGGGGTTACCGGGAGAAACAGATGAAGACATTCTAAGTCACGCCGTAGAAATCTCAAAATTACCGCTGACAACCGTAAAACTCCACCAGTTACAAATTATTAGAGGGACGGCTATGGCCAAAGAGTTCAGGTTGCTTCCAGAGTCGTTTCACCTTTTCGGACTTGAAGAGTATGTGGATTTATGCGTTGATTTCGCAGAACGGCTGAATCCCGATTTTTATATTGAACGATTTGCGTCCCAATCACCAAAATCACTGCTTATTGCACCTGATTGGGGATTGAAAAATTATGAGTTGACAGAAAAAGTAAAGAAACGATTTAAGGGGAAAAATACGTTTCAGGGAAAACTCCACTCCCATAAGAATCACTACAAGTAGTGATTTTTTTTTTAACAAAAACGCATTTACTTTGTACGTTGAATTTAAAATTTATACACAAATCAAATGCACTTTAGAAAATCGTTTTCACTACAAAAAAGCGGTATTTTATTCCTTTTTCTTTACCTTATCATTCCAATTTCTGCTATTGAAAAAGACTCCCTACGACATTATAACTTAGATACGTTGGTGGTTTCCACATTCAAGCATGAAAACAACAAACTCATGAGGCCAATGGCGGCAAGCGTGGTTACCTCACAACTTATGGAGCGGCAACAGATCAGCGAAATGAAAGGTTTTACCGGAATTATTCCCAACTTTATGATCATCGACCGCGACACACGCCTCACCTCCTCGGTTTTCATCAGAGGTGTTGGTGCGCTTATAAACACTCCCGGCGTAGCGATGTATGTTGATGGAATTCCACATTTTGAAAAATCATCGTTCGATATCAATTTGTTGGATATTGACAAAGTGGAGTTCCTGCGAGGACCACAAGGCACACTTTACGGCAGAAATGCCATGGGGGGCACCATTCTCGTACATACTCGTTCTCCTTTCCGCTATCAAGGCACCCGTCTTCAACTTCGCTACGGGAGTTACGACGAAACTTCCGTTACGCTTTCTCATCTCGGCAAAGCGAACGACAAATTCGCCCACAGCATTGCCGGAAACTACAATTACTACGGCGGTCACATCACAAATGTTCATACGGGGAAAAAGGCCAATTATCTAGGTTCAGCTTCTGTAAATACACGCTTTGAATGGCGGCCTTTACCACAAATGAATATCCGCCTAACTAATAATTTCGAGAATACTCACCAAGGTGCTTTTTCTTATGGAGATGTAAATAACAAAACACTTCTCGTTGATTCTGTAAGCACAGATCATCCCAGCTATTATAAACGAAAACTATACGATGGAGGCCTTCAGATAAACTATTACAACGATTACATCGCCATCAGATCGCAAACCTCCGTTCAGCACTTAAACGATACGTATGAAGTTGACCAGGACGGCTCACCCAAAAATCTGTATTTTGCCATTCAATCAGAAAAACAACGACTAATATCCGAAGAAATCATCTTGAAAGGACTTAACGACAATATTTACGGATGGAATTTTGGCGTGTTTGCTTTCAACCACAGTATCGATCGTGCTACCGATGTATTTATGAACTTGAGGACCCCAAAGTATAAACTCGAAAAAAGATACGATGATTATAGCCGGGGAATTGCCCTGTTTCATCAATCCACACTCAACATTACGTCTAAACTCCGTGTTGAAGCCGGTTTACGGTATGATTATGAGAAAGCAAATTCTATTCACGAAGAACATAAAATAATCGAGAGTGAAGCACAATTAATTAACGATTTCGATTCGCCACTTACCTTTTCACAATGGACACCGAAAGCATCACTCCAATATTTACCCACTCATCAATCACAATTCTATCTTACCGTTGCAAAAGGCTATAAAACAGGCGGATTTAATACCGTTTTCGATACACCCCTGCAACGGACATTCGAACCCGAATACAGTTGGAACTATGAACTGGGAAGCAAGGGTTGGATCATACCCGAAAAACTTTTTGCAGAGGTAGCTCTGTTTTGCATCAACACCTACAATCAACAAATTAAGCAACACCTGGACCAACAAGGAATAAAAATATTTAACGCCGGTAGTTCTGTAAGCCAAGGATTTGAAGCTACACTTAACGCAACCCCTTTTAAAAACTTCGGGATAGATGTCGCATACGGCTTTACGCATGCAACGTTTACGAAATATCAATACAGTAATGATATCGATTATAGCGGTAAGTTTTTACCTTTTGTCCCGCGTAATACAGTTTCGGTAAACGCTGACTATACGATCCACACAACCAACGAATTCTCCGATGAAATAAGTTTTAACGCAAACTATACCGGTATTGGTGTAATGTTCTGGCACGAGAGCAATACCGTACAACAACCGTTCTATGGCTTACTTAATACAAGCGTAACCGCAAGAAACGGCAATGTAAGCTTTTCACTCTGGGGAAAAAACATCACCAACACTCAATATTTAGGTTACTTTTTTGAGGTAGGCGGACGAAAACGTGGAAAACAAGGCAAGCCTTTATCCGTTGGGATCAGCTTGACTTTAAACTTCTGAAGCAAAAATGAAAATAGATAAATCGTACAATCTCTTTACCTTTTTCACACTCTATATCGCCCAATCCATTCCGATGAGCTTTTTCTCTTCGGTTTTACCTATCTTAATGCGGCAAGGCGACTATTCTCTCGTGGCCATCGCGCTGCTGAAACTAATAAAGTTGCCGTGGATCATGAAATTTCTGTGGTCACCGATAATCGATAGAAAATGCGATAGCATAAACGATTACAAGCGATGGATTTTGGGTTCGGAAATAGTCTACGCCCTGCTCATTTTTGTTGTGGCTATGCTCAACCTGCAAACAAATTTCACGCTCATCATCGGGTTGATTCTTCTTGCATTTATTTCATCGGCTACTCAGGATATTGCCACAGATGCGTTGGCTGCCAGGTCTTTTGAACGCCGCGATAACAGCTTGCTCAACAGCATGCAGTCTATGGGTTCGTTTACAGGAAGCATGGTAGGCGGGGGATTCCTCCTACTGCTCTTTCAGCAAATCGGATGGGGTAAAATGCTACCGTGGGTTGCCATATTTGTATTACTGGCGCTTGTTCCACTGCAATTAAATATAAACCTAAGATTACGCGAACGGCAAAATAAAAGTAAGGCTCGCCCACAAGACATGTACCTGTTCTTTAAACAGAAAGGAATTGGCAAACACGTGTTATTCCTCTTTTTGTTTTATTCGGGAGTGATCGGCATTCTCTCCATTCTCCGGCCGTTGATGGTAGATCTGGGCTACGATATGAAAGAAATCGGGGCAATGATAGGTGTTTTCGGAACGGCTACCGGCATCTTCTGTTCGTTCCTTTCGGGGCTGTTTATCCGAAAGATCGGGCGAGAAAAATCACGACGAATCATATCGCTGCTTATCGTTGCCACGGCAAGCTATTTCCTGTGGGTGCACGCTTCGGGAAACGTCCACAGTCTCGTGGCAATAATGGCAGGAATTGCTCTCGTATGGGGCACTTACGGTATGGCTTCCACTATAGTTTATACCACATCGATGGACATTGTGCGAGAAGGCAGGGAAGGTACTGATTTTACTATGCAAATTGTTATTACGCATCTAAGTTCTATGATCGTTGCCATTATTTGTTCACGAATTGGAGATATTTTCGGATACGACGGATTATTCGCATTAGAGATTTCTCTGGCAGTAATTTCGTTCGTTTTCGTGTGGTTTTATCGTCCTCCTTTTTCAATGGATAAACTTGAAATGGAACAAATTCCAAATACTTCACATAACGAATAAAATGGATCATTTAATTTCAAAATACAATACTCCTGTACCCCGCTATACCAGTTATCCGCCTGCAAATTTCTTTCACGATAATTTTGCAGAGTCTCAATTTTGGGAAGCTATTACACACTCCAACACTCAAGAACCCAATCACCTCTCTTTCTACATCCATATCCCGTTTTGCAAACGAATGTGCTATTATTGCGGATGCAACTCTTTTCCTATGCAGCAAGAGCAAGAGGTAAGAGAATACAGGGACGCCATAAAAAGAGAAATAAATTTGGTCTGTGAAAAGATAAGCCCCGGGAGAAAAATATCGCAAATTCATTTTGGTGGAGGGTCGCCCACGGCAATACCATTATCTTACATTAAGGAAATCAACTCGTTGTTACTGCAAAAATTCGAATGCATTGACAACCCCGAGATAGCCATCGAATGTCATCCGGGATACATGGACGAGCACGATTTTGAATTGCTGGCAGATGCAGGATTCAACAGAATAAGCATTGGCATTCAGGACTTCAACAATGCAGTATTAAAAGCCTGTAACCGTAAAGCACCCCAAGTCCCTATCGATAGAATAGTTACCGCGCTGCGAAACAGAAATATTCACATCAATTTCGATTTTATTTACGGATTGCCCCTGCAAACAACGGAAAGCTTCGAAGAGACAATTCAACAAGCCATCGCACTTTCTCCCGACCGCCTTGTAACTTTTTCTTATGCTCACGTTCCGCATATATTTCCACGGCAGCAACTTCTCGAAAGAAATCCATTACCACAGGACGAACTGAAAAGTAACATCTACGAAAATGCACAAAAACTATTGCTTCACGCCGGCTATATTCAAGTAGGAATAGACCATTTTGTCAAACAAAACGACGAATTATCCATTGCCCGGCAAAACCATACACTGCATCGAAATTTTCAGGGATATTGTACCCGACGTACAACCGGACAGGTTTATGCTTTTGGCGTCACAGCCATTTCGCAACTTACCTCTGCTTATACACAAAATACCAAAAGCATAAACGAATACATAGAAACCATAAACAAAGGACATATTCCGGTAAAAAAAGGATATGCGCTTAGCCAAGAAGAACAAATCTTACGCGAAGTCATCACGGATCTTATGTGTAATAACAGGATAAACTGGCAAGAAATAGCCGACAGAGTTAAGCTATCTGTTGCAGAAGTAAAATCTGCAACGACGTACGACGAAAAAAAATTACAGGAATTTGCTGATGACGGCATCACTGAGTGGTCTGAACAGGAAATAAGAATGAAACAAAAAGGATCTCCGTTTGTAAGAAATGTAGCGGCATCGCTCGACAAGCTTTTGCTGCAATCGGATAAAACATTTTCAAAACCGATATAATGATTAGCCTAATGGAAAAAGACGTAGTAATAATAGGGGCCGGACTTACCGGATTAACTGTTGCTTTACTTCTGAAAAACAGAGGATTGTCGGTAGCAATTCTTGAAAAGAGTAATCGCGTAGGCGGACAAATACAAACATTTCATGAAAATGGCTTTGTGTTTGAGTCGGGGCCAAATACCGGGGCAAGCGCATCAGAAGAAGTGATTAATTTATTTAATGTACTGCAGCCCGATTGCGAAATAGAATTTGCCCGTAAAGAATCGGAAAGCAGGTGGATATGGAAGAACGGACAGTTCCATCCATTGCCCAACGGTCTGTGGAGCGGCATTATTACACCGTTGTTTACATTTAGTGATAAGCTGCGGATATTGGGTGAACCTTTTCGGAAGAAAGGAAAAAATCCAGACGAGTCCATAGCAGCGTTGGGTGCGCGGCGTTTAGGAAAATCGTTTGTCAATTACGCTATCGACCCGTTTTTATCGGGAGTTTACGCCGGCGATGCCGAAACACTCATTACCCGTCACGCATTGCCAAAGCTCTATAGTCTGGAACAAACCTACGGTAGTTTTATCGGAGGAAGCATAAAAAAATCCTGCGAAAATAAAAGAGACTCCCGGTCTAAAACTCCAAAAGGTATTTTTTCGGTGAAAGGCGGCATGGAGAATTTACCCAAAGCCATGCAAAAACATATCGGAACAGAAAACCTGTTTCTTTCTGCAACCGGCACCATCGTTTCACAAAATTCTAAAAACAGAGCATGGCAGATTGAATGCACACAAAACGGAAAAGAACTTAATTTTACCTGCCGCCACGTAATAACCACCGTGGGAGCTTATGCTTTGCCGCCACTCCTACCGTTTATTCCTTATAACGAAATTGAAAAGATAAGCAATCTGCGCTACGCCCCAATCGTTCAAGTGGCAGTAGGAGTAAAAGAACGTGAGGAATTAACATTCAGCGCTTTTGGCGGATTAGTATCATCTAAAGACAAAGAGGATTTTTTGGGAATTCTTTTTCCGTTCTCTTGTTTTGACAAAAGATGTCCGGAAAACGGCGCTCTTTTTTCTTTCTTTATGGGTGGAACAAAGCGAGTAGATTTAACGCAGTTATCTGACACGGAGATTGAAGAAAAAACGGTAAAAGCTTTTCATCGCATGCTGAAATTCCCGGAAAACAAAATGCCCGATTTGATTAAAATATTTCGTCATCCGAATGCTATTCCCCAATATGAAATCTCTTCGGAAGAACGATTGAAAACGATATCGGAATTGGAAAAAAAATTTCCCGGCTTGCATATAGCCGGTAACCTGAGGGACGGAGTAGGAATGGCGCATCGCATTATTCAAGGAACAAAATTGGCCAATGAGATAAATCAGAAAAGTCACATCTTATAATTCCACGTACGTTGCGAATATTTCTCACGTTGCAATGTTTCTATAGCTTCCACCTCAGCCGGAGAGAATGAGGTTAGCCCGGCAATGTTAAAATATTTCATCGATTCATCTACAAACCGCTTTACAAATTCCCGGAAAGAAAAGGGGTTCCTTTTTTCTTCTTTCAAAAAAGAACTTATGTTTTTCACCGGACTGGGTACGGAAGCCGTTGCCTTGGTTATAAGGTTTCTTTTTTCCGGACTTAACGAACGTTTCAAATGTTCTAGATTGCTTTCGTAAAGCAATGTCCCGTGATGCAATTCACGGCCTTTTGACACATGCGACGCGGTACCCGAAACCTTGTACCCACCGGGTAACCATAAGTCTTTTCTCTTTCCGGTTTCAACGGGAATATTCAGCTGCTGAAGCACATGGATCACGGGCAAAAGAAAATCGGCGCTGAGCGGCATTTCTTTCTTATCGGATATAAAAGCGTAGTTCAGGTTTCCTGAATCGTGATAAACAGCTCCTCCACCCGATAAACGCCGGATAATGCGAATATCTTTCTCAATACAAAAGTCCATGTCCACTTCGTTCACCACCGCCTGATTATAGCCAACAATAACACTTGCATTATTTACATACAGGAAGAGATAATCTTCCCGGACGGAAAAAAGGTATTCCTCCGCAGCCAGGTTAAAAGCCGGTACGGTTGAGGGAGAAAAAATAAGTTTCGTATTCAAATTGAACTTATCCAACATTAAAGGCGATACGAAGGTCATCTATCTCCTTGTCCCCGATAGGTTTCAACGGTCCGATAGCAGAAGCCATCACGAGAGAATTGGCCGAAAATTCGGCAACTTCCAGGTAATCGAAAGTGTTGAGCAATTTATCTCCTGTAACAAAGACACTGTCGTTCTCCACCAAAATCACCCGGTTTTCACGAAACATTTTTGCTACACCGTCAATCTCGTTATAAATCAGTCCGAACGGAATCGAAGGCACGTCCTGCAGGAAGATCCAACTTTCGGGAATCGTACGTACATCAAACTTGCTTCCGCTCACAGCGTGTGCCATCAGGTTGATGGGTTGAGTGCAGATAATGGAATTGATGTGCGGATTAAGCTGATAAATCCGTTGGTGAAGCGCTACCGAACGGCTGGGTATTTTTCCTGCTTCTGCCATTCCGTTTTTGATTTGTACAATATCGCTCGGCAAAATATCCCAACGGGCAACATCACGGGGCGTTATTAAAAAGTCATCGTTACGCCACCGTACACTCACCGTTCCATACGTAGAAATCATCAAGCCCTGATCGCATGACCGGCGAATGATATTAACCATTTCGGTACGTAAAGCACGTTCATCAGACGGATATTCTACATCCATAAAATGTGAAATATTCCTCGGGATATGGTTCACATAGCTTGCCACCTGTTCGTCAGAAAGATATTTTACTTTTCCGAGTTTACCTGCATTCACGATGGTACGGCAGCAAAACTCCAAGGTTTCAAACCGCTGATAAGCGTCCATCATATCGGTCCCGCCCAGCACAACACCGTGATTTTCCATAATTACGGCCCGGAAACGTTTGTCTTGAAACACACCGGCAATTTTTTTTCCAAGGTCTTCACTCCCAGGTGTGCCATAAGGCGCAAAACCGATATCGCCACAGACATTATGCGCCTGCGGAACAATCTTGGTATCGGGGACAGTGCCGGCGATGCTGAAAGCGACCAGCGCCGGTGGATGAGCATGAATGATTGCCGTTATATCCGGACGAGATTCGTAAATCGCCCTGTGGAAAGGATATTCTGAAGATGGTTTGTGAAGGCCTACGACGGATCCATCTTTTTTTACACACATAATGTCCTTGGTGGTCAGATTTCCTTTATCCACGCCCGACGGTGTGATCCAGATATCTCCGTTATCATCCCGGATGGAAATATTTCCACCGGAAGTGGTGGTCATTCCGCTTCGGTAAATTCGTCCGATAATTATGTTGATCTGCTCTACCGGATGCATTAAATGAATGTCTAGTTGTTTCATATGATGCCAGTTTCGGGTTATGGGGTACGGATTGAGGGATGGTTAGACAAGAGGTATGCTTCTGCTTCTACGCTCCACAAACCGTTATGCCGGTCACAGATTTCAGCTAATTTCTTAAAGAGACCGTCGGTTTCTCCCAAACTTGCAAAATCGGAAATGGGGGTAAGCGGCATTTCTATATGTGTATAAATCAATTTTTTACCTCCAGGAATATGGGGCAGGTTGTTAGTCGCTTCAGCAACAGCATTCAAGCCTCCGATATGAGTAACCAATCCGGCAGGATCCAACCCTTTGCTCATGATGTCCAATGCTTCTACCATATCGTCGTTATTTCCACCGCTGGTGCCGACAATATGCGTATAGGCGTAATGAACATTATAGAAATTCAACATGGCACTGAAGTTCGGGTTGTCAGGGCCGGCAAAAAAGTTCAGGCATCCGTCAAATCCAAGAATAGCATCCCCTTGTTCTACAACAGGCTTTACGGGAGCAAACACAAAGACATCATCGAAACCTGCTCCGCCACTGATTGCTTTCAGCTCTTCCACGGGATTCTCCATCTTTCCTGTATTGATGTACTTCAGATCGATTCCGCGTGAAGCAGCGAACTCAACGGTATAGATGGATGCTGCACGGTCGAGCCGTGTCTGGTCGATATCGGTAACCACCAGTAAGGATGGCTTTACTTCTTCGCGACGGAGCACGAAATTGATCGCGGCCAGCCCCATTGGACCTACTCCGGCAAGAATAGCCATCTTTCCGCCGCTAACTATTTCCATTTTATGGCGGTAACTGCCCGGGGAAGTATGATAATTGGCGTGCATGGCTCCAATAACACACGAAAGCGGTTCGGCCAATGAAGCAGGATAATACCCTTCACCGTGATAAGCCAGGAGGCAATCTCGCTCCATCACTTCATTCGGAATCACCACATAGGTTGCGTCACCTCCAATATACGAGTAACTATAACCAGGAGCGCTCAGAATACCAACAGGCCCGTTTTCGTAATACAGGGCCGGCTGAATGGAGAATTTATCACCTGCTTTGAACTTATGCGCCCACTTGCTGCCAACTTCCAGTAATTCTCCGGCAAACTCATGACCGATGATGATGGGGTTTTCGGCTACATTATCGGGGATCCGTTTGTGTTCCGCGCCTTGCGAGGATGCCTTGTAAGACGACATACACAATGAATCAGAAACTACTTTTGCAAGTATCTCGTCGTCCTTAATGGCCGGCAATTCAAACTCTTCCAGCCTGAGATCTTTTTTGCCGTACAAACGGACTGCTCTTGTTTTCATTTTTTGCTATGATTTTATTAATTCAACATTACTTGTCCACCGGTAACAGGCAATGCCTGTCCAGTTTCGCCGCATTGCTCCATCAGATACAGTACCCCCTTGGTAACATCCCCGGGTGTGCAACCTTTTCGCATCGGCACCTGTGCCAGATAGAACGCTTTCACATCGTCAATAGTTTTGGCACCGGGTACTTTTCCTGCATTCAGGTATTGTACAAACAACCCATTTTCGGGATCACTCCAGAGCGGGCCTTCGTAGTAATTGCCAGGGCAGACCGAATTGACTTTTATCCTGAAGGGAGCCAGTTCCAGTGCAAAGGACTGCGTAAGTCCAACTCCTCCGAACTTCCCACCAGCATATGCAAAGTTAGCCTTGCTTCCGCGAAGTCCCGATTTCGAATTTATTTGAATGATATCGGCAAAATAATCGCTTGATGCATATTTCGTTTGCAGCTTCATTACTTGGCTCACTACTTTTGTACAATAGAAATAGGCATTGTAGTTGATCTTTGTGACAAAGTCGAAGTTTTCGGGTGTCATATCTTCTAGCCCACCGGCTCTCAACACACCGGCGTTGCTAATAAAGCAGTCAATTCCACCAAAATGACAGACAGTCTCCTGCACCAGGTTGTCGAGGCTTGAAATTTCGGAAACATTTGTTTTCACAAAAATTGCCCGGTTACTTTTCGCCAGGCCATTAAACTTCCCAACCGTATTCCGTCCTGCCTCTTCGTTCAAATCTGCCACTACAATATTGGCTCCTTCCCGCAGCAAACATTCGGCAATTCCCTCGCCAAAACCTTGTGCTGCACCGGTTACAACAATGGTTTTATTTTCTACCCGCCCCGAAGCATTTCCGGCAGCAACACTGCGGCGGTAATTTTCCACTTCCCAGTTATCAATAAATTCAATTTGAGCCTGTGTCATTGGGTGTGCACCGCCAAACGATTGAGAGAGAAAGGCAACTTTCATAGCATCCTCAAATACGTCGAGAATGGTATCGCATTGTCTGGCATTATCTCCCACGGATACAAGCCCGATGCCTTTTATCAACAAAACTTTTGGCAGATAACCAAACTTATTTACAAAGCCGGGAATCAATTCTTCAGCATTTTCGAGAACTTGTCCAGGTGTTTCATCGTTCAAAAACAAATAGTTAGACTTGCAGTAAACGATCGCATCGGGAGTAAAAGGTTTTGCAATGGCTACCTGGTTTTTCGGACTTTCGCAAAAGTATTCTATCAATCCGTTCCTGCGAACTTTCAGGGTTTTAAGGTTATCCTTAGAAACCAACATCCGGATTGCAGGCAACACTTCACTCACGCAGCGGCACACCTTCCTCTCGTCTTCCGGCAATGGAATGCTCACGGCCTTTTCAAGTGTTGCAAAAATTGAACCATATATAGATTTTATCTCTTCAATACTATCCGCAGCCACAAAAATCCCGTGGTTCTGCAACCAGATTACCTGTGGTTCTTCGCTGAATTTCTGGCGATATTCCTTTATTTTCTCGTCTACTTTTTTAAACAGAACATAGCCCGGATCGGTATATTCCACGTACAACACTTTTTCACCGAAAAGATTTTCCAACACTGTGGTGACATTTACTGCGCACATTAATCCATTTACGATCGTTGGATGTAAGTGAACCACAAATGCATAGTTGATCACGTTGTGCATGGAGGTTTCTACCGACGGGCGTTTACCTTTTGTGACAGTAGCCGCAGCAAGATCATTTTTGACTTGCTCTTCGCGTTCGGCAGCATTTTCGCTGTATTGCTTTCCAGACATGGGATTAAGTAGCGAGCGATCCAGTATGGCAAAGCCATCTTCAGTAATGGTTTCGAGTGATGAACCACTGGCTTTCACCCAGATCTTCTCTTCGTTCTTGTACGATGTATTTCCCCCTCCGGCGATCACAAAACGGCTGTCTTTACCGTAGAATCGCGAAATGGATATTAAATCCTGAATTTCTTTCATCTTTATTGTTTTCCGACTGTGTTTCTGATTAACTCATCTCCCCATTTCACAAACTCACCTCTTTTTGAGCGGTCGGCGTTCCCCTGTTCATCCAAATAACCGCTCAGTCCCTGGGCAACCAAATGTTGATGAGCTGCAATAATACACGCACCCTCATAGTTGACCCGCAGTAATTTTTCCGATAACGGGGTCTGGTTGCGGGCAAAAAGTTCAATAGGTTCCATTGACGGAGAGTTGTGTTCACTGCCCAGGGTTACGATAAAACCCTGGTTGTGAAGATATGTTGCATATTTCTCCAACAGGTTCATATCGTTTCGGGTGGTAATAAATTCCACGGAATGAAACCCACGCTCGGTCAGTTGTTTTGCCACGTGTTCCAGGTCACGTTCAAAATCGGTATAATTTCCCTGGGCATCATCCGCTAAAAAGGGATAAGTAGGTATTCCTCCGGCTGCCAGAATGATTTTGCATACCGTCTGCATCGGAAGAAACGCCTCGACAGTCTCGGGAACAAAAGCCGAACCACCTGCTTTCAACAGGTTAGCACGGATCTCGTTCTCTACACCTGCAAGATTTTCAGTATCCGACTTCAGTTCTTTTCCATCGAAAATTTCTTCTAGCAGGTTCTTTATGCTTGTTGGGTTATCGCCTGAATTTTCATAAACTTTCAAGCGTAAAGCCTTCGCCAAATGACGTTCCCTAACAGAACCCTTACTCAGATTATCCTTAATCCAATCCATATCGAGTACAAATCCGACATTTTTAGCAGTAAGGATTCCGTTCAGTTTTTCACACATGGCTTCCACCTGCTTATTAGCCTCTGTACGTACATTCGTCAATTGCGAAGCATAAGGCTCACTCAGCTTAAAGGGCTGTAACAATCCTTTCCCGCTGATGTAAGTCCGTCCTGGATTTCCGGGATCGTTCACCCGCAAACCTGCTTTTTGATCCTCTTCGTTCAGGCTGATAAACTCGATGCCGAAAAGCGGATAAAGTCCACGTTTGGAACAACCTTCCATCCACTCTTCGTAACCTTCGGCAGTATAAAAATCGTTGATACCAACCACTTTAACCTTTTCAGCAACGGCCCTGTCCAGCGCATCGTCAATATCGCGGAAAGCACTGAAAGAGAACGGGGTATGCAGGTGGGCATTTACTTTTGGTAAATTCATGATCAAATTCCTTTTTTTGCTCTCCTGATCATTTCGGCATCGGTGAAATTCTCACCGGGCATATACCCTTTGAGGGGCTGTATGCGTTCGTGGATCATATCGATGAACCAGCCTGGCTGCGGGAAGAACGCGCCTTCAAGTTCGTGAGCCGGCGTGATCCAGTTGCGTGACCCAAGCACCGCAACGGGCGCGTCCAGGTAATCGAAGCAGAGCGAACCGATGGTTGCCGCCAGGTCGTTCAGGAACGAGCCGCGGGCAGTCGCATCGCCGGCAACAATGATCTTGCCGGTTTTCTTCACCGAGGCGACCACTTTTTCGTAATTGAACGGCACCAGTGAACGGGCATCGATCACTTCGGCGCTCATCCCATGGACCGACTCCAATTCTTTTGCCGCCTGGAGCGCGGGATAAAGCGTGTGTCCGATGGTCAGGAAGGTGATGTCCTTTCCCTCTTTCTTCACGTCGGGTTCACCGATGGGTATTTCGTAATATCCGGCAGGAACGCCTCCTTCATGGAATTGCTCGCCGATATCGTAGATGCGCTGGCTTTCAAAGAAGATCACGGGGTCAGTTCCCTGAAGCGCCGCGTTCATCAGCCCCTTGGCATCGTAAGGCGTCACCGGGAAACAAACCTTGATGCCCGGGATATGTGCCACAAGCGATGTCCAGTCCTGCGAGTGCTGCGCGCCGTATTTGGAGCCCACCGAAACACGAAGCACGACCGGCATCTTCAGCACGTTGCCGCTCATTGCCTGCCATTTGGGAAGCTGGTTGAACACTTCATCGCCACAACGTCCCAGAAAATCGCAGTACATGATTTCGGGGACAACCCTTCCTCCGCACATGGCGTAACCGATGGCCGTACCTACGATAGAGGCTTCCGATATGGGTGAGTTGAACAGGCGGTGATATGGCAAGGCTTCCGTCATCCCTCCGTAAACGGCAAAGGCGCCTCCCCAGTCGCGGTTCTCCTCACCGTAGGCAACGAGCGAGGCATCCTTGTAAAACCTGTCCATGATGGCTTCGAAAATGGCGTCGCGCAACTGGAACTGCTTCATCTTGCTGAACGGCTTGCCTTCGGCATCGAACGCAAAACGTTCCTTGCCGGCTATCTTCTTCACGCGGGAGTTCTCCTCCATCGGCATCAGCACGTCGGGCCTTGCATCGGAGAAACTGTCCACGGAACCGTTCGAGAACATCATATCCCCGATCGCGTCGGGATTTTTCATGCGGGGCGAGATCTCATCGTTGATCGATTTGAGGAACATCTCGTGGATGAGCGTCCTTATGTCATTCCAGATGGCGTCAAGCTCGTCCTGGACGGCCACGCCCGCCTCCAGCAACTGTTTGCCGAACGACGCAATACAGTCCTGTCTTTCCCAGGCTTCCACTTCCTCCTTCGTGCGGTAGGAAGACGCGTCGGAGGGAGAGTGCCCGCTGTATCTGTAGGTCAGGACATCCAGCAAGACCGGCCCGTTTTTCTCATCAATTATTTTTCGCTTGCGTTTGTAAGCGTCAATTACCGCCAGCGGATTGTAACCGTCCACGCGTTCGGCGTGCATCTGTTCCTCGTTCACACCTGCACCGATACGGGCTGCGATGCCGTAACCCATGGTCTCGCCACAGGTCTGGCCGCCCATCCCGTACTGGTTGTTCATGATGTTGATGATCACCGGAAGCCCGCCCTTCATATCTCCGTCCCAAAGCTCCTTGAACTGGTCCATGGCGGCAAAAGTGATCCCTTCCCAAACAGGTCCGCAAGCCATCGATGCGTCACCTATGTTGGCAACCACCATGCCGGGTTTGCGGTTGACTTTTTTGTATAACGCGGCACCAACGGCTATGTCTCCCGATCCACCCACGATGGCATTGTTGGGATACACGCCGAAAGGCGTGAAGAAGGCGTGCATGGAACCGCCCAGTCCTCTGTTGAATCCGGTTTCCCGGGCAAAGATTTCAGCCAATGTTCCGTAAACCAGAAAACGGCGGGCAAGCTCCCTGGTTGTTCCGTTGAAATCCTTTTGAACGATTTCCAGTACCGAACCGTCAAAGAATCCCTGCATTATCTTCAACAGTTCCTCATCGGCAAGCTTATGGATGGCAGACATCCCCTTGGCCAGGATTTCACCGTGCGAACGGTGGCTCCCGAAAATAAAATCATCCACGGTAAGCGTCCAGGCCATCCCCACGGCCGCCGACTCCTGTCCGATGGACAAGTGGGCCGGCCCGGGGTGATTGTAAGCCACACCGTTGTATTCACCTTTGGTTTTGATAAGGTTAAGCATGGTTTCAAACTCGCGGATGAGCGCCATGTCGTGATAAATGGCTTTTAGTTCCTCGTCGGTAAAATTTTCGCGTTCTTCTTTTACCGTTTTTTGATACTGATTGACAGGAATGGGCTGAAATTCCACAAAGCCCGGTTTCCGGGCTTCAGCCGGATCAATAAATTGAATTTTTGGCATACTGTTTTATTTTTTCGATCGATTTTACAATCGTCATTTTTCTTATAAATTGTTATTGGGTTTTGAGCAAGCAAGTCCGGGCAATCAAAATTCAAAAATCACTTCCTTGAATATTTCACTTACTGTAGGATGCGGAAAAACGACCTCTTTCATTTCTTCGAGCGTCATCTCCTGCTCTATTGCCAGACAGGCGCCGTAAATCATTTCACTGCTCGGGTTTCCCAGCATGTGAACACCGATGACTTCGCCGTATTTTTCACCTGCAAGCACCTTGCATAATCCGACACCGCCCTCGTTTTCTGCGACAAAACGCCCGGCATAGGCCATGGAGAGTCTGGCTACCTTGTAGGCAATCCCTTTTGCCCTGGCACTTTCTTCGGTTTCACCCACACCTGCAATTTCAGGGTTGATGTACACGACTCCCGGAATGGCATTATAACGCATAATGTCGTCTTTTCCCGTAAGGTTGTTAACCACCACTTCGCCTTCACGGCTGGCGGTATGCGCCAAAAGCGAAAAACCGGTAACGTCGCCGGCGGCAAAGACGTTGGGCACATTGGTACGCATCTTTTCATCGACCTTGATGCCTCCCCTGTCCAGTTCCACATTCAGATTTTCGAGTCCAAAACCCCTGGTCACCGCGCGGCGTCCAACGCTCAAGAGGATTTTATCGCCTTCAACGGTGTGTGTTTCTCCCGCCTTCTCAAAAATCACTTTATTTCCGTCCACCCGGACCACCTTGGCGTTAAGGTGAAATTCGATGCCTTTCCTGGTGAAAATATCGCGCGAAAGGGCTGATATCTCGTAATCGTTGTTTCCCAGAATCTCGGGAAGCATCTCGATCACGGTCACCCTGGACCCTAAACTGTTGTAAAAACTGGCGAACTCCATCCCGATAACTCCTCCCCCGATGACGACTAGACTTTTGGGTTGCTCCTTGAGTTCAAGAACCTCACGGTTGGTCAGGACAACATCGCCGGCTTCCCCTAATCCGGGAATGGGCGGAACCGACGCTTCGGACCCGGTACATATCAACAGGTTGTTTCCCAGGTAATGCTCTCCGTTGCAAACCACCTCGATTCCCTTGGCGCTTCTGCCCGAGATCCAGGCTTCGCCTTCAACAACCGCAACATCGCTGGCCTTCATCTTGGTTTTCACGCCGGCGACCAATTTGCGCACCACTTTATTTTTGCGGGATACAATCTTGTCGTATTCAAAACGGACATTCTCCGCAAAAACACCGTATTTGTCCCCGTGAAGGGCATTCTCATAGGTCTTCGCACTGTAAAGCATGGTCTTGGTGGGAATACAGCCTTCGTTAAGGCAAACGCCTCCCAGGCTTTTCTTCTCGAACAGCACCACCTTCAGCCCCTTGTGCCCTGCGCGTTCCGCGGCCACATAACCGGCCGGTCCACCGCCGATGATCAGTAAGTCGTACATTATTTTGTTTTTTTAGATTAATAATCGATTTCAAGATTTTCTATTTCCAGGGCAATCTGCTTCAGGAAGCGTGTGGCTTCCCCGCCGTCAAGCGCCCGGTGGTCGTACGTGAGGCTCAGGCCGATGTAGGGAACAAAGGCATAAACCCCGTCACCCAGGTCTTTCGGACGCGGAACTATCGTGTTTACCCCCAATATGGCGGATTGCGGCAGGTTAATAACGGGAGTGAAGATCTCCACTCCGTAATTCCCCAGGTTGGACACGGTGAACGAACCGGCCTCGGCGGAAAGGATATCCGGATTCACGCTGCCCGCCTTGCAGGCGTTCGCCACCTCTTTCAGCTGGTTTGAGAGCCCCACGATCGACAGGTCATCGGCATTCTTCACCACCGGCACCATCAGGCCACGTTCAGTGTCCACCGCCAGCCCGAGATGCACCTTGTTGAAAAGGCGCATGCTGTCGCCCAGAAATTGCGAATTGACGTTGGGGAACTTCTTCAGGGCCTTGATCACGGCATGGCAAACCATGTCGTTCAGCGTGATGTTTGCCGATAGCTTCCGGGCTTCCACATCCGCTTTGACCTGTTTCCGGAGCTCAAGGATCCGGCGCGCGTCGGCACCCAGGTGGTGGGTAAGCTGCGCCGAGTTTTGCAGTGAAGCGTGCATGGCTCTTGCAATGAGCTTGCGCATGTTGGAGAGCTTCCTGTCCTCAAAGTCGTTGGCGTAGACAGTATTCGGCGAGGGAATCAAATCGGCGGACCGGGCTGTCCCCGCCAAGCCGGTGCCCGATTGTGGCTGCAGGTTTTCCTGCGAGGCAATCTTTTTTGCCAGGGGAGTCATTTTCGGACGATTTTCCAGGGTTGACAGGACGTCTTTTTCCAGGATGCGTCCCTGGGGCCCTGACCCGCTTATCGCTGCGGTATCGACCGCTTCCTTTGAGGCGAGGTTTTTGGCCCGGGGAGAAATGAAACGGGTTCCGGGTCCTGCGTTCCGGGATTCGAGCTTCTGCGGGGCGTTATTTTCAGGCCCGGCGCTTACAGTTTCCTGTCTTGCAGTTATCGACTCCTCGCTACCGCTATCGGACCCGGGCTCCGGACTGCCTTGCAGCAAAGCGGAATAATCCTCGCCGGGCTCACCGATAATCATCATGTTTCCCAGGACAGGCACTTCATCACCCTCCCGGTAAAAACACTCGAGAACCACTCCGTCCGAAGGGGATTCCTCCTCGAAGGAGGCTTTATCCGTTTCATAGGAAAAAAGGACTTCGCCTTTCTTTACATTATCCCCTTTTTTCTTGTTTATTGAGCCGATAATACAACTCTCGACCGACTGCCCCTGCTTGGGCATAATAACCACTATTGCCATATTTTTTTTGATTTTAGAAAGCTCTTCAATAATTGATTTATAACACAGTATTAAGTATCCCACACTATGCTGACACAAAGTTACCCATATTAACTAAAGTATCCAAAAAAAAAATTAAATAAAATAATGCTAATAATGGTCAACTTTTGATGTTGCAAAAATAGAGGGTTTTCTTTCTTAATCAATGTAATTATTGATTTTTGTACTGTATTTTTTGTCATAAAATATCAAATAATACAGCAACAAAATCATTTTTATTATTTTTACTTACCGTTCTTATTCTTATTTTTGTGAACTGTAACTTTTTATATTATTTAGCCTCATCATGAATGAAAGCAAACTAACCTCTTTTTTAGCTATCGATCTAGGTGCAACAAGCGGACGAGCCATTTTGGGTACAATCAAAAACAACCGGTTAGAGTTGAAAGAAGTCAATCGTTTTGCAAATCCGATTATCGACATCAACGGCAGATTATACTGGGACTTATTTCATCTGTATGGTGAGATAGTGAAATCTTTAAAAGACATTCAACACCAAGGTATTGAAATAGCATCTGTTGGAATTGACACCTGGGGCGTGGATTTCGTGTCTTTCGGCAAAGACGGGGAACCCCTTCGTATGCCCTACAGCTATCGCGATTCACGCACTTTCACTGCTCCAGAAAATTTTTTCAATAAGGTTTTATCGAAAAAGGATACCTACCTGAAAACCGGAATTCAGATCATGAATTTCAATTCACTTTTTCAGCTATTTACTCAACACGAAGATAACAACCCCATCTATCCCGTAACGGACAAGTTTTTGTTTATGCCCGATGCTTTGTCTTACTTATTGACAAACAAGATGGTTACGGAATATACGATAGCGTCGACATCTCAACTGTTGAATCCTTTCACACGCTCTTTTGACGAAGAACTATTACGGGCGTTAAATCTATCTAAAGATAATTTTGCGCCGATTGTCTTTCCGGGAACACTAATCGGCACATTGTCAGAATCCGCGCAAAAACAAACCCACCTGGGAGCTGTTCCGGTTATTGCCGTAGCAGGACACGATACGGCGTCGGCAGTCATGGCTACTCCGGCTGAAAATGAAAACTTCGCCTATTTGAGCTCGGGCACTTGGTCGCTGATGGGAATCGAATCGAAAGAACCTGTTGTGAGTGAGGAAACTTTTTCACTGAATTTCACCAACGAAGGTGGAGCTGACGGCTCTATCCGTTTATTGAAAAACATCTGCGGCATGTGGCTTATTGAACAATGCAGAAAAGAATGGACAAAAGAAAAAGATGTCTCTTACGACGAAATAGTGCTTGAGGCTACTCAGGCTGACCCTTTTAAATGCTTCATTAATCCTGACGCATCCTGTTTTGCGAGCCCTGAATCAATGATTGATGAAATACAAAACTATTGCAAAAAAACCCAACAGTTTGTTCCACAGAGCATAGGAGAAATTGCCCGGTGTATTTACGAAAGCCTGGCTTTCCGGTATAAACAAGTACTCGGGAACCTGAAAAGCCTGGCCGATTTTCCCATTGACACCTTACATATTATCGGAGGAGGGTCACAAAACAATATGCTGAACAGATTCACTGCAAACGCTATCGGAATAGCTGTGGTTGCCGGACCGTCGGAAGCTACGGCCATTGGGAACATATTGCTTCAGGCAAAAGCATTCGGATTAGTAAAGGACAAAAACGATATACGAAAAATGGTCAGAAACTCCATTGA